>ERZ779737.232-NODE-232-length-56878-cov-6.401211_pt1 | contig 56878 bp, 58 predicted proteins | sample MGYA00511889_ERZ779737 | MGnify/ENA primary metagenome ERZ779737 (study PRJEB29588, sample SAMEA2163575) | human gut metagenome | biome: human gut; feature: human-associated habitat; material: faeces | place: Denmark | collected 2008/2010 ... | reverse complement strand
GCCATTTGATAAAACAAATGCCGGAAGCCCGCATAAATACAGGCTTTCGGCATTTTAATCCGTTATTCAAACTCTTTTTCGGGTTTGTTTTTTTCATGTAAATTTGTTGTTATTATGTTTCAAAACAGCATCATTTTGGTACGGTTTCATATGTCGTTTATACGGTTTCATTTCTGGTGTACCCAAATTGTACCCACGTTATTTCTGTACACTATTCTTCATTATCAAAGGTGTCATTTTTTCCATGAGTGCATCCGCGATACGTCTGCTTTTGTCATCAAGAATTTTCTTCTTCTGTTCACGCGCCCACTCTACAGCTTTAAGCTGATCTTCCGGTCGTTCACTTAATACTACATGTTCTTCCATCATGCTATGCACCTCCTATCGCTTCTCATAGTTTATACCTACATTATAACAGCTTTTCAGAAAATAATCTGCTGCTTCCTGCAAATCTTTTATATTTTTTGCCTTGTTATTTAAGTCTATCGCTTCATTAAGCAAAACCACTGCTTTTTCAAAATCATACTTACTATTTTTTACCAGATATGATACATTTCCCAAATTCGTAACGACAACCATCAGTTTAACTGTCTCATATCTAAGCAAAAATTGGATATCTGACAAGGAAAAAACCGACAGAGATGGGTGATTATGCAGCACCAAGACAACACAATCTCTGGAAGCACGTATCAAATGATAAGATGTAGAATCACTCAAAGGATCAACATCATGCTCTGCCCCCAGTGCAATTCCAAGATAGCGTTCGCCCTTTTCTATCAACTGCGCACTTTCGAGACTATATGTTACTGCCACTTCATTGGAATCATTTTCGTCTTTAGAAATTTGTAGAACTTGTCTTGCCAGTTCACGAAGATTATCATATTCTGTTTCTGGTATCTCTTTATACTGAACACGTGGCACTTTGTTAATTGCCTCGTCTGTGATCATAATCTTATAGTCACGCTTTTTTGCCATTTCAAGATCATTTAAATTCTCACTCATATTTACTCACTTTCTCTATCACATGTATTTTTTAACAACAATACATTGATCTAAATATTTTTGAAGAAATGATATTTGCTGCAACATTTCCACTGCAGCAGCTTCATCAATGTCCCAACGTATTCTCAATTCATGCGCTGTGACATTGCGAACCATATGTATTATACCAAGTATCATCTCTTTAAGACCATTTTGTTGATTCTGTTCTGATGATGTTCTTAGCGAATTAAAGGCAATATATGGATTTTTATTTGAAAACGCTGTCTGAATCAATTCATTTCCATCTTCAGGTAATCCTGTCATCTCACGTACTCTGTCACACAAACTCTTGGCAGCCTCTTGTACTGCATGAAAATAATCCTCTGCCAATAATTCCTCTTTACAACATTGAAGAACATATTGATGTGCTCCATATCCATATAACTTCTGCCTAAGTTCTCTTGTTCTTCTTGTAACTTCTGATACCCCTTGTGCTTTTTGTACAGTTCTAAAGTTTCCTCCATCATCAATTTCTATGCCTTTCAGCATCAGAATTTTATTTGTTTCCATTCTTCTTTTAGCATACTTTTCCTCATCTACAAGCCCCCTTGCTGGATCCATACACTTTTGAATAAACATATATATTGAGTTACATGACTTTTCTCTATTATATCTTTCCACAAAGGAATTATATAATCTCTTATATTTTGTCATAGTCGGATTTTCATCAGCAAAATCATATTGTTTGAGCAATACCTCTAATTCTGAACCAGTAAAACCATACTCTGTATCTGCTAACGCTTTACTTATTGCTAAAATCTCTGCTTGCGATAAATCTGGAAACTTCAATACTATTCCTCCCCTTGTGTTCACAATATTTCTTCAAACTATACTTCAAAATCAAATATATCGTTTTCACATATGTAATACCTTTTTGTGGTCCTATCACCTCAACGGACACTCTGACATAGTTATCCTATCTGCTAAATCATATAATCCATTTGAATATATATATTGTCGTAAAATATTTATATTCTGCTGTGACCTCGGTCCAACTATTACTTCATCTATTATTTTTTCTAAACTGGTTCCCTTTGAATTTCCCATAATATCTGGTTTAAGTATATATACTTTCTTTACAACATTACCAATTTCTTTTAGTGCGTATTCTGTACCATACGGAGATCTATTATCCATTGTTGTAATTCTTATTTCATGCTCATTTTTAAATGATTTGTGTTTATGTAAATTACCTGCATAAATCAACTGCCTTATCAATTCTTCTTCAGACGAATATATATCTATATTGCCTTTATCAAAATATTTTTTGACTATTTCAAAGTAAGCGTCATTTGTTATTGAATCATTATAAAAAACTTCATTGAACATTATATCATTATATCCATATAGGCATTTATATAATTCTCCAACATTAAAAGACAAACAAACACCCATAGCGGAATCCCCATATCTTTCCCATTGAGCCGCATCGTCTTTTTCCGTTGATAAACAAAATGCATATTTATAGCTAAACGGAATTTGATTATATACCTTTTCAAAAAAATCCTGTCTGCAATACGATTTTAATTCCTTTTCCAATAATTCAATAAAATATGTCATTTCTTTTCTGTCATTCATTGAACCAGTACTACTCATCCATATTTCCCGCGTTCTCATCATGCATAGAAATGCATTAAGTGAAGTATAGTGATACAATCTATTCCCAAATTTTTCTTCATACTTTTTTATTCCATTGTCCATTTGAATAAAATCAGCACTATTTAATTCCATTCTAACATCACCTTTCTATAACCCCATCCAAAACACCTATATTATCGCCTGTCGGGTTCATTTCTTAAATCTTTCCTCTGACATCTTAACTTCTTTTGTTAAAGAAAGACGGATGACCTAAGTCATCCGCCTTTTGATGTTTAGCAGTTTACTCTGTAATGGGAATGAGTTTTAGGTCTTCAGCCCGACCACCATAAATAAGTTTTAAGTTTTCATTCCGACTATAACATCTTCTTGTGACCTAAATATACACTATCATATGCTAAAAGTCAATTGTAGCGCTACTTTATACGTTCTATCCATTCTACGGGTTTCAAAATGTTCTTATACCATAAGGCAACGAATATGCATATAACATTTTCATTGTCCAACTTCAAAAATGTCCCGTTTCCGGGTGCATCCTCTCATCTACTCATCTTCAGAATACAGCTCATCCAACACTTGCTCCAGCGTTCCATCCTTTGCATAAGACAAAGCATCTAACTGTCTGAAATTATGCTTGATGTCCTTCGTATCCTCATCAAATCCCAATATGTAACTAGTTGCTATCTTATATATGATTTCTGTTGGTGCAAGTCCGTACACCTGTTTTTCAAAGATGTGCTTCAAGCGTTCCTTATTGTCCGGGAATTGCTTTTTCATTTCGTCACTCTGATATAAACGCTTCACAATCTCTGTAATATACAGACCGGATTTCATATATAAATCAATAAACGTCTTATCCGGCATGTCAAAGCAGCCGGGATTCTCCTGCTCTAGCATGTCCACCATTTTCTTAACCATTGTCTTTGGTGTAAATATCTGATTGGTTTTCTGCGGTGGAATATAATCAAATATATCCTCTACGCTCTTTTCGTCAAAATAGTCAGCAAGCTTTTTCTTTAAGGCAAGAAATTCTTTTACAGAATCATCAAATACCACCGAATCAAATAGCTGTCCGTCAAAATGCTTGGTCTGTCCGGTTTCTTCCTCCACATAGTCACCACCATCACGCAAAAACTTGAACTGATCCAGCGTGATGCTTGTCACTTCCAGAAACACTTTATCCGGGATAATGGTATCAAAGGTGGCAAGCGTAACGGTATTATCTCCGTATGCCATCAGAAATGACGGAATTGTCCTTGAAAATCCACGCAGGTGATCTCTGACGCCATCCTCGATTGTTTCCTTTTCTCGTTCCTTCTTCTTCGTTTCTACGGTCTTGACAGTCTCTTTTGTGGATTCTTTTGCAAAATCAGAAATAGCAGTTGTCAATTCTTCATTGAATTTCTCCATAGCGGCTTTCTGCTTCTGCTCAAATTCTTTATCAATCTGCTCTGATGTTTTTCCGGTTTCATATCTTGCCTGCTGCTCAGCAACACGCTGATTTTCTATGACATTTCGCTCAATCTCATAATTGGTATGCAGCTTATCAATCATCCGGTCAGCTTCATGGTTCAGTTTTGATTCAATCTGTCTTTTATCCGCAGCCTTCATGTCAGAACCATAGGTAGACTGTGCTGTGTCCACAACTGCCTTAACTGCACTCTGCTTTACTGCCTCTTTCAGCTTTTCGATAGCTTTCTGTGCCCTGTCCGGTGCCTGCTCCATCTGCGTCATTGTTTCCTGTACCTGCGAGGTCACATCATAGATTTTATCACCAAAAACGTCCTGTGTTCTGCCAATCACAAATTCATCACTCAATGCCACTTCTCCGTTTTCATCCAGCGATAAATCTTTCTGCACTTCCTCTGTCAGATTTACCTTGCTTTTAGGTTCTTCTATCGGTTCAAACTTTGTGATAATATCAATGACTTCCTTCGGTGCGCCAAAAATATTGCTGATGTTCTGAAACAGGAAGTTACTCATAAAGCCACGCTTTACAACCTCAACAGAACGAATTTTTCTCGGAATTGTCAGTACCTTTTCCGCATCCAGTTCTACCAATTCTCCCTGTTCATCCTCACCGATTACTGGAAAGAAATTAAGCAATTCTTTTACATTTTCCTTACGTTCCTCTGCAGTACCGCCACCCTTTGCGGTATTAGGATTCAGGTTGTTTCCAAACTGCTCAAAGATAGTGAGTGTTCTTGCCGGATCAAAGTCAAATACATAAGCATTTTCTTTTCTCTTGAAGGATGTCCCCACCTTGAACAGACAAGGATTCTGCGCCCTGAATGCAGCCTGCATATAAAGTGCCGGAGAACGCATATTACTAAGCATCAACACTGCTGTCCATTCTGGAATAGTAATTCCTGTCGTAAGCTGTCCTACCGACAGTGTGATGGTCTTTTCATGCTCTGCAATGGCGGCAACCACTTTATCATAGGATTTCATGTTTTCGTCATCATCGTCCAGTTTTCCATCACCCGCAGCAAGAACGGTTTCATACTCCTTGAATACCGGATGCTCTTTTAATTTCTTTGCTAGTGCCTTTGCACTATCTACCCTATCGAGCAACCAGAAGGTGTGCTTTAATTCATCCCGCAGTTCTTCCGTCGAAAATGGAAATTTCGTCTGTCTGGTCATTGCATCCAGAAACTTATCAACTGAAGATTCATGGTTGAACTTACCATTTGTAACAGCAAAAAACTCATTTAAATCAAACGCATATTCTTCTGTTTCTCCGTCTATTTCTATGCCCTGCTGCAACTCATCCTTGATAATTTCCGACATCTGATATGTATACAGATTAAGTTGTGGCAATGTGGCATATGGATTTTCTTCCTCTGCTGAAACATCCCAGTCACGCTTTTTCTTCTGTTCGTCTGCATAAGTCCAGTTATAGATAGCATCATCTGCAAATTTATTATTGGCAAGTGCTTTAAATGGTGTACCTGACAAGTGCAACGTAAATTTACGTTTGATACGGTCAAATGCAACATCTGTTTTGTAGGTATCCACGCCCTCATGTGCTTCGTCAATGACAAGGATGTCCCACTCCATATTGGCAACCTCACCTAATTTGTTATGCTCTCCGCCAAAATAAATGGAACCTTTCATATCCTGCAAAGATACAAATTCAATACACTTTACATTGTCACTGTCTTTTCCTAAGAGCAAATGTGTATATTCCTCTCGTGTCAGCACACCTTGTTTTCCTTTCAGTGCATCAACCTCACTCACGAAAAGATAACCAGATCCACTACCCAGAAACTTTGCATAATCTGAAAACCATGAATTTGCTATCGCCGGTCGGTTTGTGACAATTAACACTTTTTCTGCTCCGGTTTTCTGCACAAAATCATAAACCGATACTGTCTTTCCGAATCTCGGCTTAGCATTCCAAAGGAACTCTCCATTTTTATGAGTTGCCTGATAATCAACTGTCATGGCAACTGCACTCTGCTGCTCCTCACGCAATTTGTACGGAATCACTATATCTGTGGTTTTTAATATGCCATGATCTTCTCTGAAATCACGAAACATCTGCTTTGATGTAGCACCATCCACATGAAACCACTCATTATTCTTGCCTTTTTCCTGCTCTATACCGGATTTCCGCAAATAAGCATGAAAGTCCTTATCTATGAATGTCTCTCCTGAACCATCATCAAAAGTGGCATTCCCTTTCCATTCAAGCTGCCACTTGATATCCGCAGTGTGTGTCTGTTGATTGATACGAGTTTCTACATCCTGTTCTGTGTATCCTATCTTCGTCCAACCATTATGACGAATCACTTCTGGAGTGGAATAGCCATAAAGCATCGGAACTACCTGTTTGGTTGTCTGAATGTTAGGTTTATTCATGCTATTCCATCTCCTTTACATTATTTTCGATAAATGCGATTTCTTCCTCGGAAAGTCCATATTTTTTATAGAGCTGCTTGTCAATGTTTGCTATGGATACAGACCAGTCAATGTCTGATTTGTCGGTGAAATCTTGGATGGGAATATACCTCCACACTGGCTTATTACCATTTTGTGTCACTTTAAGTACCCCTAACAATGTTCTTGCAAATTTTGTACAAATGTACTTTCTCAGTGCATTTGCTGATTCCAAATCATCAAAATTACCTATACTAATAAATGTTTCAGTTGAACCTGTTTGTGGCGGCTCTACAAATGGTGCACTAAAGTTTTCGCCAAATTTTCCACTACCGGTTGCCTGTGGAATTAAAACCTTATACGCCTTCATATTTTCCACATTATTGATATATTCCTTTTTTATGTACTTATAAACTCTTTGATTGTATTCTCGTCCTATAATTTTCACATATTCCTTACCATCATCTGGAATGTCCTCAAAAAAAATCTCTGGTAATAAGTTGATGATATTAGATGACATATCGTAAACATGTCCTTCACTAAGTCTTTCAATCGCCCATGGATTATCCTCATGCATTTTAGGTGTTAACCTATAAGCTGTTCTTGTATATACAATATTGCTTAAACTCTCAAAATCCTTCCTATCTATAACTTTATGCATAATAGCATTTAATTCCGTGAACTGTGTAAATGCCTTTATTGCTCTATAATGCGACTTATCATTTCGATACGAAATAGCAATCCCCCCCTTTATAGGAGTCGATAATCCTGGAAAAACTTTATTACTATCCGGTTCATAATACGGAATTTTCAAATGTTCATCATTCAACATTTTGTCATTCCATGACTTTGGTGTAGAGCCAGCATTAAACAAAAACCGAGCCGGATGTATCATTTCAACAACATCTGCTACCTTATATGCTTCTTCAAGAAATAAATTGTAAACTGGCGGTGCAAAATTTCTTTTATTATCTTCTGCTAACTCATGCTGTAAATTACTCTCCTCCTGATACGGAGGATTTCCAATTGCAAAATCAAATTTCATCTCATCTACCTTCCTTCATGCTTTTATACGTCAGCGATTTATCGCTGCGCCAGTCATAGATCCGGCAGTACACTTCTTCCGGTTCTTCTATATCCTGCTTTCTCGGCTCATCTGCTACCACAAAGTCAAATAGACTGAATTGATGATATTCCTCTTTGGGCTTTCCAAAGGGAATCGTCCCGGATATTCCATCCATCTGCCACAGGTTCCAGACAATAACATTCACAATCTTTCGCAGTTCTGCATCTGTTGGAACTCTATCCCACCTGTCCTGCATATAATCCACAAAAGTTATGAGTAAATTGATTCTTGCAATCAGAAGGCTGTCTCCTTGAAATTCATAACCATACACACTCTGATATGCTCGAAGCACCCATTTGAACCATTCGTTTTCAGTGTCTGTGTTTTCATTTACTACACGCAGTTTTCTGTCCAAAATCCCTATACGTTGCTTAATCTCAAGCAATTCTCCAGTAGCGGCATCATAACGCGACACGATGTAGGGAGCTTCGCCGCAGGTAATCTCAAGCCTTTTGGAATCGACATATTTTTTCCATCCATCCTCTGTGTCAAACTCAACTTTTTCTGTGTTTACCTGCCACCCCTGATCCTGTTCAATATTGAAAACATTCTTTCTTCCAAACCACTCCTCATCACAGTGATTATTCATTTTGTTGCATATCCACGATGGAGTAAACACCTCGGCTTTGGCTCTGGTACGCTCCTGCTGTTGTTCCTTATTCTTTAGCACCCTCGGCTGTATCTCATATTGCGTAAATCCCTTTAAGATTTCTTCTGTCATCTGCTCAGTTTCCTTGATTGGAGTACCTTTGGAACTATATACTGATGTCGCAAATATAATATTTTTCTTTGTTGTCTTATCCTTCAGCAATGCTTTAAGATTTTCACTGACCGGATAAGTATTCAGATCAATTAACTTATCCATTTTTATCCTCATTTCTAAAGCCGGCTATCCTTGATAGCCAGCTTGGAAAAAATGTATACATTTCCAGTAATCATATACATAAAACCATTCTTACATATTGTATCACGAAATCAGTCGAAATTCAGTAATTTTCTGTCAAAACTTCGTGGAATTTCACAGTTACAAATCCAAATTTTTCTCGTGAAAAAAAGTATACCATTTCAGTTAGAACGCATGAACTATTTAACTGGATTTTTCATATTTTACTGCCTTGCTGTAAAATGTCTTAGGGCACATATTACAAGCCTTTGCTGCTTCTTCTATTGTGATTTTCCCTGCCCGCCAGGCTTTGTGCATCTGATAAAAGTTTTCTGGGATTGGTAATGGTGGTCTGCCGAACTTTACACCCCTTGCTTTTGCTGCTGCAATTCCCTCCGCCTGTCTTTGCTTGATATTGGTGCGTTCATTTTCTGCAACATAGCTGAGCAATGCCAGAACTACATCACTGATAAATGTTCCAAGCAAATTCTTTTCTCTGCGGGTATCTAACAGCGGCATATCTATGACAACAATATCTGCTTTCTTCTCTTTTGTAATAATGCGCCATTGTTCATTCAATTCCCCGTAATTCCTGCCTAAGCGGTCAATCGACTTGATATACAGCACACTGTTTTCATTTAATTTTCGCAATAACCGCTTATATTGTGTTCTCTCAAAATCCTTACCCGACTGCTTATCCATATAAATGTTATTCTCAGGTACTCCCATCTCCGTTAATGCGATTTTCTGTCTATCCTCATTTTGCTCCTTGGATGACACTCGCATATATCCATAAATGTTTATTTCTTCCATGTATTTTTGCCTCCCATCTGCCAATTTCTCCTACTTAGGTCTAGTATTTGCATGCATATTGGTATATAACCAACAGAAAGCTGATTCGATAAAATCAGCCTTCTGTTGTAGTGCATAATCATCATTGCAACAGCGTTGCTATCACAATCTCCTCTGCCCTCGCCCGGATATTATTCATCCTTTGCACCCAAAGCATCTGATTTTTCTCTTTCAGATGTTCAGTCACGCCCTCTTGTTCTGCCATCTGCTTTACCAATAGATCAAACTGCGCCTCTGCCCGTTCCTGCATCATAAGCAAATGTTCCTTTAGTTTTCCACTTAATAGCATCGCCTGATAGATACCGCTCCGATGCTCTTTCAGATAATGTCTTCTCATAAGTCCAAACTTTCTCAGTTCCCCTTCCGGCTCTGGATCAGAAATTAAGTTTGGTATCAAATAATCTCCATTTTTTTCGTATGTAATATTCATAAACAACCTCTCTTTCCACGAATTACAATTCGGTACTGATATTGTCTTTTCTCGATGTGCCATGTTCCTGTGTATGCATAGATTTTTGTTGTGTTTGCTTTTTCACAACCTTCTGCTTTTCTGTCAAGCGTTCTTTCATTGTCTTAGGCTCTAATGACTTCACAAATTCTGCTAAGGCTTCGCCCAATCCTCTGTTGAAAATAAACTGCTTCATTTTATCCAATAGTCCACTCACATCTGATACTTTTTTCTCTAGTGCAACAATCTTCTTTTCGTATTTTTCCAACAACTTATTTCTGGATACAGCTCTGCTAAAAGCATCTATGATTTTATCCCAGTCGCTTTTCTTTACTTTGACATATTCTTCACTGCCAAAAATATTGCTGACTGGAACTGCTGCACTTTTCAATTTCTTGGTATCTTTCTCTGTTTCTTTGGCAATTGTCTTTAGGGTATCTGCTCTCAAATCATGTTTTTTCAGCACTTCCTTGTTATCTTTTTCCTTCTCATCTAACTTTGCGATCTGATCGGCAAGTTTCTCTGCCTGTTCTGCCAGCCTTTGATTATTTTCTTCTATTTTCACCGCTTGATGCTCCAACTTTTCCACTTTCTGCATCGTAGCTTTATACTCCGGCAGGGTAAGGTTATCTCTCTGTACGCCCAACACCTCGACATCAATCCCTTTCTCCTGACAAAGTTCCGTCAGATAAGCTCGCTCCCTCTGTTGCCATGCAACTGTTTCATTTTCCTTTTTGCTGACCGCCTTTGCAAATCCCATTTGCTGCAATGCCTTAGTCAGACTGTTGCGTGTTTTCATGCCTGTTTTATAGCCATTTGCAACCGGAATATAATCAATGTGCAAGTGCGGCGTTGCTTCATCCAAGTGCATAACACAATTAAACAGATACAAATTGGGATTACGTTCCTGAAATGTTTTTGCATATTGCTCCAATATTTCAATGGCTGCTTTTGCCTCCTCTGTAGGATTTCCATCTGCACCCACCACAGGAGTGTCATCCTTTTTGCCTATCTGAACGATATTCTCGTAGAATGTCTTTTCCTTATTACCGGAATTATCTATTTCTTTCAGATAATTTTCCTTTCTACGATCCTTACGCTTTTGTCCTGCATTATACTCCATAAGTGCCTGCCCAAAGCATTTCTCATACGCCTGTTCCAAAGATTCCTGTATATAAATTCGGTTCCAAGCTGTCCTTTCGGGTACCACATTATTACTGATAAACTCGCGGTTATTATGTGTCAGATGTCCCTTTCCTTTTGGAAATGAAATTGTTTTCGCTCCCAGTCTTTTTACCTTCTTTCTTCTAGTAATGCTCTAAATGCTGTTTTATTAGGAACCTTCTCGAACATTAGCAGTTCGAGAAGTATCGCCAGCTCTGCTGGCTCTTTTGTTACTTTTGTCAAAAGTAACTCCTTATTAGTTTTGACGCAGGCATCAAAACATAAGTCGCTCTCCGAGGGCTCTGCGAGGCTCTTGCCAGCCTTATGGCTGGCATATCTGCCATAAAATACATGGCAGATTGCTCACTCCGTCAGATAATCCCTTCCTTCGTTCGCTTTAGCTGACGGTACCGAATATGCCTATTCCGGTATCCAGTCACCCATTGCAAATGCCATCGTTATCATCGCATCTGACATATCCGACTCCGGCACTCCTGCTGCTTCTTGTTCCATCTCATCTCTATGATCTCCGGTCTGTGAAGCAGCAGGTATGGCATTTCCATATATACTTTCCATTTCCTCTAGCAGCTCTCTCTTTAGCGTTGATAACTGCATGGAAAGCATCTTCTCCGTTACACACTCTGAAAGGTTTTGTTGCAATGCTTCTTGTTCTATTGCATGGTTTCCATCCAATATCTGAACAAATGCGTCTGAAAGTATTTTCCCGTAAGAGCCTTCTTTTCTTGTAATACTCTGCAAATATTCCCATGTTCTACGCTGATTTTCATCATCCATACAGAAGCGCACGTTACTTGAGCGGTATTCCTTCCGCATCTGAATCATCCTCTCATTCTCTGTTTCATCATGGCAAGTTCCTCATACCCTTTTGCATTAGCACATATATCTGTGATTACGGTTACTTCCGGTTTGGCTGTCAAGTCAGAGAAATTTTGTAAAAGACAGCCTCCACCACCAATGATATAAAGGTGTACCAATTCTTCCCGATATCCATGCGCTGTGAGTTTCTTCATAATTTCCGCTGTATAGTTTTCCGCAATCCGCTTGGTCGTCATAGCTACTGCATCTGTCCTGTCCCCGATTCCATTCCTCAAAAGCGGTTCAATGAACATCTCCGGCACCTCCACACCACTGTGTTTTGATACTTCTTTTTGTATCTTTTCCATACACTGATGTACTCCGAACACTTCTGTGCTTATACTGTTTTCCATAGGTCTGCCATCATGAATTTCCAAAATACTCATAGTACCATTTCCTATATCAACCAACATATTCATGCCCGGCATAGAGCCTTGATTATGAACTGCTGCAAGTCCCTGCGGAAAGATTTCCAAGCCGCATAAATGGACTTTGTATCGTTCCTTGCGAAATGAGAAATCCAGTTCCTTTTCACGCATGAGATAGTTTCTCCATTCCGCAGCCTGCGTCTTTACCCATGCAAGCGGTAATCCCACTGCAAGCACCACATCTGCCTCATGCAGTCCTCTGTACTTCATTTCCTCTGCCAGTCCTGCAAGTGTCAGAATATAGAAATCATCCGATTCCGTTTTATTGCCCTGATATACCAGATGGCTCTCACCAATCACATAATATTTATCCCTATACTTTACATAATTAGTACTGACAATCGGCTCCTCGTCATAACACTCTATCCCAGTCTGAAATACCTGGTGCGCCGTCTTGATATTTCCATAACCATGATCCAGACCTATATAAATTTTTCCTGCTGCTTTGTTGCTTTTCTGATAATTGAATTTCTGCATCTATTTTTCCTCCTGTTGTTTACATTTGTTATTACAATACTCTTTTGCTGTTTTTCCCGTTTACATTGTTTACAACTGCTATACCTTACGTATTTACTGGATTTTCCGTAAACCATAGTGTTTACTATCTCGCATACACAGGCGGTAAACAGAATTTGTAAACGGGGATCAAAAAACTTATTTTTTATCAAATGGCGTTTCTGCATGTTCCGGCAATTTATGAAATTCTTCTTTATCTGCTATCCTGCGCCATCCTCTTTGTATGCCATATTCCGCAAATCGGTGGGACGATATTTTCTCCCAACCGGAAATACTGTTGTTCATGACATTATTGATTTCCTTTAATTCCCAGTCCTTCGGCGTATCGTATTCATGGTCAAATGCTTCTTTGTATATCATGGTGCTGCATACATAATCCTGTGACAATTCATCCAACCACAACTGGATAATTCCGACTTTCGCATCCTCCGGCATAAACTCTTTCTGCATCTGGCGCAGATAATTTTCTGTATCTTTGGATAATTTCAATTCATGCTGGCCGCTTCGATACAGCTCCATTGCCTCCGCCCATGCCTGAATGATATAATTCCTTGCCTCTTTCTCGTCCTCAAGAATATGCTTCTCCACTCTGTCCGGGTGTACCAGTATCGGTGCAAATCTACGGTTGCCAGTCCTGTCTAATGGTAAAAAATCCATGCTGTTAGAAGTACCGACAAACACGCATTGTCTCGGTCTGTCCTCCGGATGCGTTTCATAAGGAATTTTATAAGTCTCTTTCTGTCTGCTGATAAATGATTTAATATCTTCAATACTCTTGGCATTGACCGTAGCCATCATCTCTGACATTTCGATAATCCAATGCCCCTGCATTTTCCGGTACACATTATCATCATCCATGCGCTTCAGATCGTCTGAAAACCATTCATCCTTGATTGCAAGGAATCGGAAAAATGTAGATTTTCCTGCACCCTGTCCACCCACAAGACACACCATGATTTCATACTTGCATCCCAGCTCATATACCCTATGTATCGCAGCCAGCATAAGAAGCTGCATAATTTCTCTGGTATAGGCATCCTCCTCGGTTCCCAGATATTTGGGAAGCAGTCTCCCAATTCGATACTTTCCATCCCATACAAGCTGCTCCAGATACTCCCGAATCGGATGATATCGGTTCTCGCTGGCTGCGATATTCATGGCTTTGTTGATATTCCTCTCATTTTTTAGTCCATACTGCTTTTCCAGATACCAATGAAGCTGGTACACATCGGTATCTGTCAGACTGGAAGATGTTCTTTCCCATCCAAGATCACCCACAATATCTATCTTTCCAGAAAGCTCATTTTTTCTGATTGCACCTTTTAACAAAGGATCGCGCTGAAAAACGGTCATGCAATTATCAATGCTCTGGCAGATATTCCCTTTATTATTTCTTACAAGGTCAGCCTGAATATCCTCTGTGCTGCTCATTTCCTCCTCAAGCACTTTCCCGACATCGTCCCATGAGACATCTGCTCCATTTTCTGACATTTCCTGCAACATGCTCCACCTCTTTTCTGCCCTGCATAAATAGTTCTTTTTTCTCCTGCTCTCTTCCCATGCAGAGAATATCCATCCAATAATTGATGATTGGTTCTGCATGAAGCATCATTGCATAATCCTCAGAAAATATTACATCCGGTGGCTTGCCATAAAGAACCTGTCCACTATCTTCAATCTGTATCAACGCATCTTTTAACAGTTCTATTGTTTCCTCACACCATCTGTAAAATTTTTTCTTAATCTGAATAATGCGCATGCGCTCCTCTTTTTCCCTGCGAAGCCTTTGCCTTTCTTCTCTGCTCATAGCTTCTGTCTGAACATGTAATCCAAAATCCTCAATCAATTTCTTTGCGGCATCGTATTGGGATAATCCATACATTCTTGCTGTGTAATCAATCACATCTCCACCAACACCACAAGCAAAGCAATGATAATTTTTATCCACCTTCATGCTTGGATGTCTGTCATCATGGAATGGACAGCAGGCAACACCATTTTGGCGGATACGAAGTCCATAACTTTCCGCCACCTGTCTTGTGGTTAGCTGCTCTTTTACTTCTGAAAATATGTTCAAATCACAAATTTCTCCTTTCCTGCGGAGAAAGCCTTTGCTATAATAAATTTGTTGTGGATAGAAAGGCTTTATCCTTTTTATTCTTTCATGTCCCTGTTACCAGCAGGGGCATTTTTCTGTAATGCAATCAATTCTTTTAGCAAAGCCAGCAAAAGCTGCTCATTCTCTGAATTTCCATTGTGCAATTCCTCACATATCTGCTCTAACACCTTTGATAATCGAAATGACATATAATTGCCTGACACTACCTTAATTTCCTGCTCTAACACTGCCTTTCGATAATATTCACCTTTCGGCACTCCCGATAATATAATTTTTGCCTCAACTTCTGCTTTTTCTTCATCACTCAGCCAGAATGCGATTGTATTATGCCGAAATCTATCCTCCCGTTTATACGCCATCTTCCTCACCTCGATCCACTTTTCCAAGACGGTCTGCAATTTTCTCCTGTGCATCCCTTGACTGGTGGCAATAGGTTTCAATCGTTGTCGTCACCTTTCCATGTCCCAGCCTCTTAGCAATCTCAATCGGACTGAACCCCATCTGCACCAGCATACTTGCTTGACTGTGTCTGGTACAATGTACTGTGATTTTCTTAACTCCAGACAACTTAATTCCTCGTTCCATCTCATGCTCAAAGAAACTCTTTGTTCTTCCTGCAAACAATCTGGTTCCCGGTTTTGGTCGATACAATGTGCTGATATATTCCCGAATCTCGTCCTTCAATTCCTTATGAATAGTTATCACTCGCACCGAGCTTTCTGTCTTTGGAGCTGTAATCAAATCTTCTCCATCAAGCCTTGTAAGCGATTCATCCACCCGAATGGTTCCATCCTCGAAATTTACATCTTTCACCTGCAAAGCAAGTAATTCTCCAATACGCATACCTGTCCAAAACAATATCTGAAATGCCATCCAAGAATCTCTTTTATCCATAATCGCATCTGAAAATTTCTGAAATTCTTCCAACGTCCAATACGGACGTTCATCCGCTTTACTTTTTCCCATACTGCCTGCCTTGTGGCATGGATTTGAGCGTAATTCATAGAATCGCACCGCATAATTGAGAATAGAACTGAGCTGATTATTTATCGTCTTGAGATAAGTCGGCTTAAATCCTTTATCAATCATTTCGCCCTGCCACTTTCGTATCATAGGAGCTGTGATTGCATTAATTGGCGTATTTCCAAAATACGGAAGAACCTTATCTTTCATCACATATTCTTTCTGCTTCATGGTGGTTTTCCGCAGTCGTTTCTCCATATCTGCCTTATATATCTCCCAAAAATCATTCAAAGTCATGGTTGGATCAGACGTTTGCTGCAATATGAAATGTGCATACCATTCCTCAGCTTCTTTCTTTGTCTTAAATCCTCGCTTCTGTGATTTTTTCTTGGTTCCCGTCCAGTCTGTCCACCGGTACTGGATATGCCACGTACCGTTTGGATCTCGCTTTGCACTGCAGCTCATGCACTCACCTCCTTGGCTCCGCCATACCATTTCTCACGAAAATACTCCACCGGAATTTTGCCTGCGATTGTAAGGAAACCTTTTCCGGCAAGCTCCTTATTCATTTCTCGCAAAATCTTGTAGGACTTTCCCATGCTCACACCGAGCATCTTTGCAATGTCTTCTGCACTGTAGTAAATTTTTCGTTCATAGTGTTCTTTCCTTCCTTTGTTTCTGTATAGTATCATTTTGTTTCGTTTTTATAATATCGTAACATTTGTTTCGTGTCAATATCTTTTTCCTTTAATTTTTTTATCTGGTGTGCTATGCTATATATGATGTTGAAACATCCATAGCTTTAAAGCAGGAGGAAATCACAATGACAGTTGGTGAAAATATAAGGCGCATCCGTCAGGAACGTCACCTAACTCAAAGACAATTAGGAGAAATGGTTGGTGCAAGCGAAGCCTATATTCGTGCTTACGAAAGTGGCAGAAGGAATCCTAAACCATCTTCCCTTGAAAAAATAGCAGAGGCACTTGCGGTCAACCCTGAAGTACTTGCAAATTCAGATTATGATGGTGTGAAAGCCATGCATAGACTGTTTCAGGTATTCCGCCAATATAACGGGGAACTTTTTGAATATAAAGACAAAGACGGAAATGATATGGTTGGCATTGGTTTTGGAACTTTGGCACTGATGCAATCATGGCTGGAACGATATGAAAAATATATGAATGAAGTCGAACAATGTAATGAAATCAAAGATGTCAAAAAACGTGGAGAAGCACTGCTGAAGGCAGAAGCGGACTTTAATCTTTGGATGGATATTTATCCAGAATCAGAAGCATGGCAGGAACGCCTTAAGGTTCAGAAGGCTCATGATGAAGTGATGGATAAAATCGGATTGGTTTCACAAAACAGTATATAACATTGGAGGTATAATCATCATGGAAATTAGATATGATTTACAAAACAACAAAGAAACTGAACTAATCAAAATAATTGACACTGTCACTAATGAATCCTCTTTAGATTCTAGTTTATTGTTTGAGAATTTTAAAAAGAACTGCATAAACATTACTCCCCCTGAAGAAGAGCCCCCTATGATGCAATTTTTAACCATTGACTCATTAAAGAACTATAAAAGCGGTCAATCAATCAAACCTGGAAACATTAAACTGAATATTAAAAAACTCATAAATACCCTACCTGCTATTGTTGAAACTTCTGTTGGGATTCTATATGACATACCAATATTGCAAGTATGTGCTGCATTAACTCTTTGGAAAACTTTATGTAATATTTTTACAGTAGAAATAACACGTGAACAAGCCATAGTCCTTGTCGCACTATGGAAAAATTGCGATGTTTCTCATTATATTAACCTTTCAAATGGATTTGATGCCGTAAATACCTTATACCAAAAATTAGATGATTGTACCATGAACCAAACCATCTATAATAGAATTATAGATCAACTGATTAATCTTGAGTGCATTGAAGTAATTAATGAAAAAATATGGTTGCGCGAATGGATCAGCCAAAAATATGTAAATTAAATTTTTGTACCCAAAACGTACCCATTCACACTAAAAAAATCCCTACAAAGCCTATAAATAAAAGCTTTGTAGGGATTTAACCCTTTATTCAAACTCAATCGTTCCTGGTGGCTTACTTGTGATGTCATACATGACCCGGTTCACATGGCTGACTTCGTTGATGATACGACTCGTGACCTTTTGCAGAACCTCCCAGGGGATCTGTGCGGACTCTGCCGTCATAAAGTCGATCGTGTTGACGGCGCGCAGCGCGATCGCGTAGTCGTAGGTGCGTTCGTCGCCCATAACGCCGACGGAGCGCATGTTGGTCAGCGCCGCAAAATACTGGTTGATGCTGCGGTCAAGACCCGCGTTGGCAATTTCCTCACGGTAAATGGCATCCGCATCCTGCACAATTTTAACCTTCTCGGCTGTCACTTCGCCGATAATGCGGATTCCGAGTCCCGGACCGGGGAACGGCTGACGGAACACAAGATGCTCGGGAATGCCAAGCTCAAGTCCTACCTTACGAACCTCGTCCTTAAACAGATTTCGCAGCGGCTCTATGATTTCCTTGAAATCAACGCAATCCGGCAAACCGCCCACATTGTGGTGGGATTTAATTACGGCTGACTCACCGCCAAGACCGCTCTCCACCACATCGGGATAGATCGTTCCCTGCACCAAAAAGTCCACGGCGCCGATCTTTTTTGCCTCTTCTTCAAATACGCGGATAAACTCCTCGCCGATAATCTTTCTCTTATGCTCCGGCTCCGATTCGCCCGCAAGCTTGGCATAAAAACGCTCTTGTGCATTCACGCGGATAAAGTTCAGGTTGTAATTTCCATTGGGGCCAAACACCGCCTCAACTTCATCCCCCTCGTCCTTGCGCAGCAGGCCATGATCTACAAACACACAGGTCAGTTGATCGCCTACCGCTTTCGACAAAAGAACGGCCGCCACGGAAGAATCCACTCCTCCGGACAGGGCGCAGAGCACCTTTCCGCCACCCACGCGCTCGCGGATTGCCTTGACAGATTCCTCCACAAAAGCATCCATCCGCCAGTCTCCGGCGCAGCCGCAGATGTTGCGTACAAAATTGAACAACATCTTAGAGCCTTCTATTGTGTGCAGCACCTCCGGGTGGAACTGAATCGCATATAATCCCTTCTCCGCACACTCGGCTGCGGCAACAGGGCAGTTATCGGTGGTTGCCACCGCACGGAATCCCGGCGCCATCTTGGAAATATAATCAAAATGGCTCATCCAGCAGATCGTATTGGTAGAAACATCCTTGAACAGTTCGGAGGAATTGTCCACCCTGACTTCTGTTTTACCATACTCACGCACCGCCGCGCGCTCAACCTTGCCGCCCAGCACAAAAGACATAAGCTGCGCTCCATAGCAAAGTCCCAACACTGGAACACCCATTTCAAAAAGCTCCTTGGAGCAGGTTGCCGCCCCCTCTTCATAGCAGCTGCTCGGCCCGCCGGTCAAAATGATGCCCTTGGGCTTCATCGCTTTTATTTTCTCAAGATCTGTCTTATACGAATAGATTTCGCAGTAGACATTGCACTCTCTGACACGCCTTGCAACCAACTGGTTGTACTGCCCGCCAAAGTCAATTACCACTACAAGTTCTTTGTCCATGCTTGTCCTCCCTAATGTAGGTGAATCACACCGTCTAAGGCTCATTATATGCCAGACAGGCAGGGAAGTCAAAGAGTTTGTGCTTCAGGCTTCCGTATTTTGCAGCCTTCCCATGACAATTACACAAACATCCTTGTGGAAAGCTCTGCTGCAAAATGCGGTTACCTCCGTGGTTGTATTTTTATGTATGCTGATGCAGATACTTCTCCTTTGTTGCCATGCCGCCCCGAATATGCCTTTCTGATTTGTTGACATCCAGCACCCGCCTCGCCTGTTTGGCAAGCGTCGGATTAATCTGCATCAGGCGGTCTGTCACGTCCTTATGTATGGTTGTGACGATTAGGAGCTGTTTCTGTCCCTTCAATCAACACAGCTTCATCCAGTCCTAAATCACCAATAAGTCGAAGGTAAATATCCACATTCCCATCCTTGTCCACTTCGATTTTCTGAATCAGGCGCTTGAGCTGCGTATTGGTCATCTCATGAACATCTGTAATATCTTTCATCTGCTTAAAAGTACTGTTCAGAATTGCCTCTAACTGCTCACCCTTTGTCAGATGGTATGATACCATTTTCAGTTCATTTTCCAGGCGTTCAATCTCTTTCCTCATGCCTCCGATTTTCTCATTCAATTCCTCTCTGGAAATCAAATCATCGGTGTACATGTCCATATATTTCTCACGAGATTTGCGAATCTTGCTTAACTCAGCATTCAATTCTTTTTCATACTCTATATTCTCATCCTTTGCTTTATAAACACGCTGAAATTCCTTGATTACATGGTCAATCACTTTTTTCTTCTTGCCGAGTATATCTTGGAAATATTCCTGCAATACATGAATCAGTTCTTCCTCATCTACCGTCACTGCGTTAGGGCAACTATCCGCGCCACGACCATTGTGTCCGGAGCACACCCAACGCACATAGGTATTCTTGTATTGGCGAACTGTTCTGCGGAACGACCAGCCACATTCTTTGCACTTAATCAGTGTGGAGAAAAGATATTTATTGCTCTGACGCTCATGTGTCAATTTGAAGGAATCGTGACGCCCCTTCATAATCTCCTGTGCCTGATCAAATGTTTCATCCTCAATAATGCGAAGTTCCGGTCGAATGGTTACTAGCCACTCCGATTCATCTTTTTCCTTTCGTTGACCAGTCAGGAAATCTGCAATCTCTTCTTTTCCATTAATGATTTTACCGGTGTATATCTCATTTGTCAGAATACGGCAAACGGAATTCTGACTCCAGTTATTCCCACGTTTTGTCTTGATACCACGTTCATTGAGCATATTGGCAATCTTAGATCCGCCATAGCCTTCCTCAGTATACCAAGTGAACATTTGTCGTATGACCTTTGCTTCCTCTTCATTAATGGATAGATTGAAATAATCACCGATGGTCTTATCATATCCGTAAACAATGTTGGGAACACGACCTTTCTCTGCATTCATCTTCTTACCGAACTTGATACGCTTGGAAGTGTTCGCACTTTCTTCCTGTGCTAGTGCGCCGAAGATGGTTAATACGAACTCAGAGTTACCCATACTGGTCATGTTGGCAGTTAAGAACTGTGTTTCGATACCAAGTGCTTTCAACTTGCGGACACTCTGCAGTAAATCAACTGTGTTTCTGGCAAAGCGAGAGATATCCTTGACTACAACCATATCAAACAGACCCTTCTCGGCATCTGCAAGCATACGTTGGAATTCCTTACGATTTTTGATTTTAGTTCCGGAAATACCTTCGTCTGCATATAATTTAATAAGGTTGTCCCCTGTACGTTTTGTGTATTCTAAAAAGAACTCTTTTTGAGTCTCTAGGCTGTTGAGCTGGTCTTCTTTATCTGTGGAAACTCGGCAATATGCGGCTATGTTCATTTATAGCTTCCTTTCTGTTATGTTTAATGCGTTCTGTTACATCTATTATATTTTGTTTCAAAGAAAATGGCAAGAGCCATTTTCTCTTGCCACATAACTATCTTAATAATCTGGCATTATGATATGTATATACTTCTTCCATACATACCCTTAATCTTTCTCCAGTTGCTCCACATTCCCTAATCTCCATATATTCAGGAAATACATTAAAATCACAACCTGTTGATTGCGCCAATTTGTCGGCAAAGAATAAAATAACTAAGCGCAAGTCATTCATCAGCCAACAAAACTCGAAATCATTATTAAATATAAGTTTACATTTCGGATCTCCACATCTACACTCGGTTGCATATCCTCTTTTCTTCATTTCTGCAAATACCTTTCGCAAATAGTTTAATCCTGAGACAATTTCTGACAATCTACCTTTAGTGACTTTATCATTTACATCATTCACATTATACTTTAACAACATACCATCCGCTGATTTCCCCGTGTTAATTAATGAAACCGTATTTTTAATCGCAGCATCAAAATCCCCTAAATTACATTCATCTCTAAATGCGACTGTAAATGCAGGTCTATTGAAACAAGTTAATATCTCTTCAATTATTACTCTGTCCGTTGGAATAAGTGGAAGCGTATCTATTGTCTTCGATATCAAGTCATAAGCCTGCCTGAAACGTTCATAATCCTTATCACACAATGCCACAGTTTTTTTAATAATATCATTAATATCAAGTATATCTGTTTCGCAAAATCTTCCGTGTGATACCTTTGTAATTCGTTCTAAAGTTTTCTTTTGGAACGCTATCTTCTTCTCACCAATTATAAAAAAATATATTCGTTCTGAAAAAGCATCTGCAACTTTTCCTATTCCTTTATAATCTTTGAATACCTTTTCATATGTTTCTATGATTTTTTTAGAATCTTTTTTTGACGTCACCTGAAATGCAATTTTTTTAGAAAAATCTCCCAAATCTACACCAGGATAATTAGTTTGATGTTCATTAAGATTTTGCAAATTTAACATCAAAACTATATTTAATAGATTCATTAAAAAACCTTCTGCGATTACATTAACATCTGTAAATGAATTTTTATTATTTATTTTAAGATAATGGGAAAAATAAGCCAATCTATCAATAACATATTGAATTTCAACTTGTTTTTTCATTGATTTCCTCCTGCATTCTGTCTTGTCATTATTCAAAAATTTAACATGTATCTATTTTGGCAAATACTTTAGTAGTTTATCTACCAGTTCATATACCTTCTTTTCATTCCCTAGCACTTACTTTCTATAATTTACATAGGAAATCTAATGTACCTTCCTCTAGGAAATTACTTATAAACCAGTAATCTCATACATTGAATATTAAAAATCAAAAGCCAATCCCTATTTCTTGAGTCTTACTGTATATTGCATTTCGGCATTCGGAATCTGCACTAATTTTCCTTCCATTTTTTCTAATATCTTGATACTGTGATCTGCAATGGATTCTTCAAGAATTCCCGCTTTCGTATCTATTCCCAGTGAATCAATTTCCGCTTCAGTTGCAAAACGATACAACGAACTCGGCTGCTTCATTAATTCCCTCAAGTCATCTTCCTGCTCTGGAGTTAGAATTAACTCAACTATATCGGCAAGCAATAATTCATAAATTTGGAAATGTTGACCATATGATAATGGCGTTATATGTCTTCCGCATACTCGATAGGTAATTTGGCTCCAGTTAAGTATTTCCTTGTGAATCAGCTCTTCTGTAAATTCTCTTGACAAATCGCTTACCCGTTCACGTTCTGCTTTACTATCAAATTTTTTCACAAATTCTCGTAAATATCTATTTTCCATTCTCAAACGGTAATCATTGCGAGAAGATTCATCAATCACGACTTTATTATCATCCATAATATGAAACAAATTTTTTAGTTCTATTTTCTCATTATCTTTCAGTTTATAGACCCCACCAACCGGTTGAAATTTATTTGTATTTCGCTCATTCTTAACTAAGAAATATTTATCTCCCACTTTAATTCGAAATAGATACGCAAATGAAATACGAACAATAGTGTCTCCGTTAATGATTTTTCCGCGTTGAAGCTTTCTTTGTGCTTCTTTCCAATTTGTTGTATCAGTTATATCCTGCAATGCAGTCACTACTGCAGGTAAGGAAAATCCTAAAACAATACCGGATATACTACTCCCTACAGGCAAATTCCTAATTTCAAAAAAATCATCACACCAAAAGTTATTACTGAAATTAGCAAAACTCCTACAAATTTTATAATTTTCAAACTGCTACCTCCCAATTGGAACATCTACCCTGCATCTTGCGACACATATACCATCTTTTACAATATAACATTCAATGTAGTGATTTCCATAAAAGTTGCTGTGCTCTACAATAGTATTTCCCTTGTCATATATTTGCCCTCTAACTTGATTTCTCCTTTCTGCTTCAGGTCCTACATTTTTAACCTTCCACAGAATTCTATATGGTTGTGGACAAGTTGTATAAGTCATAGTGCATCGTATTTCAAAATTATGTGGTAGATAGCGGTTCAATATCCCCAGAAATTCTGATATTGATTTTGGTCTAAATCCGTCGCCGCTAACTAGGCAAGAGATATTGCATCCATACATATAATTGACAGGATACATATCCTCAATAAACTGTTCTGTATCGCTAAATGCTCGTACTCCTTTGGCAATCATACTGTAACTGCAATTTTCCGTCAGTGTAGTGTTCCAATAATCATGATTGAAAAAGCCATACCAAGCTTGCAATGCATCATCTTCAGAGCAGTCGTTCTTAAACAACACATCCAAATCTTCCAATTTACTCTTGAGCCGATTTTTCCAATTTATCATCTTTTGAACATCACTATTTCGCGGTGTTAAATTCCTACCATTATCCACCGGAGCCAAAACAGTTGTATTATTCTCTAGTCTATTAACAACTTCTTGCATTGTATAGTAAAACAATTCATCCAAACGATAATATGATGTTTGCAATTTTTCATCACATAGCACTGTCTGAAGTAACCCGCTAGGCATATTCTTCCATGATTTTCTTGACTTGCAAAACATTTTTGAAAGTCGGATAACTTTTCTCAATATTCCGTCAGATTCATCATTCTGTATTTTAAACCAGTCATTTAGTCCTTTCAACTCACGTTCTGTCCAGTCAGATCCTGCATGTTCATAAATCCAGTCTTCTTTACTCTCATCATAGTATCGTCGATAAATTGCAAAATCTATGTGATAGCCATCTGCATATTTTATTCTGACACAACTCGTTTTAACTTCTGGTTCTGCATTGAATTGCTTCGTTTTTCGTTTCAAGGCGTCTGCGACCATATTTCTTGTTGCCTGAGCACCTTTGTCCCCCAAATCCACTTTATCAAAGACTACCGCAACATCAATATCATAATCACCGTTTTCGTTCTGAACAACAGTAGACATTGCAACGCTTCCTTGCACACAAGTGTCAACTACTTTGTAATCTGTCTTATGCTCGCTGTTATATTCTTTCAGACCATCTTTTAGTCTCTGAATGTTTAGATCCTTTTTCTTATATAGTTCACTTTGATCAGTTTGCGGTAATACAACATGTGAACTATAAAACGTATTGAATTTTGATGATACATCATACATATTTTATCCCCCTATATCAGCATTTTGCACTGTACCTTACCTTTTATCTCACCAACCAGCCTATGCACCGTCGTACTCGGACACATCTCTGATGGATTTTTCTTACCTTCTCTTTCACACTGCTCCAACTTCTGCTGTGCTATCTGTATTGCTTTTTCTTCATCACCCGCCATGCAAAGTTTTCCATACATATTTTCATCCGCCTTAGAATACTTCTGTCCTGTTTTACTTTCATATACTCGTCCAAACTCAGAGCAGCAGGTCCAAGAATCTTGTATTGCCGGCATAGCACCGAAGTAGGCATACATCCAAATCTCAAAGCATGGATTTGACCAACCTACTTCTATATCTTTACGCTTTGCCTCAGCGATAATATCATCAAATCCTTGCACCTGGTCTCTGTCAAATACAATCCAAGGAATACGATATTGCGCCTCATAAGCTGTGAGTTCCAAGCATTTATCAATCATAGCCCTTGTCTTGGTTTCCACAACCTTAATGACAAGCTTATTTCTAACCTCTTCCGGTAATGCTTGATGAAGTCCTGTAAAAAAACAACGCTCCGTAGCTTCCGTATCTGTAACAATCAAATAGTACCCTAATTCCGGCGGTCTGGATTGTTTCTTCTGCTCACGTGGTTTTCTATTACCTGTCCTTTTTTGCCATCCCTATTCCTCCATGAACATATCAATACTCTTTAAGTCAGGGATTGCTCCATACTTTCCAAGCAGGTAATTCTTCTCATAACTTTCATCCTTACGAATACGAGCACCATCCTCATCAACAAAATCAGCCAATGAATACAATGTGGACAACCCTTTATCATCCTTTTCCACAAACCAGATTTCGTCTCGGCGCAACAATTGATTCGATAACTGCCATGTATCATGGGTCGTGAATACCAACTGCGCATGATTTGTGTTGATTTTCGGATTTAAGAATGTAAGTATGAAGTTTCTCACAAGTAGTGGATGCAAACGAGCATTTAATTCGTCAATAAAGAATACGCTTCCCTTTTCCAATACTTCCTGTAATTCTGGATATAAAGCAAACATCTTCAATGTTCCTGCAGATTCTAAGCCTAATGGAATTTCTGCCATTTCGTCTGAATCAATCATCTTATGCAGTGCATTGATTTTATAGGTATCCTCTTTTGACTCTCCATCATGAGGAACTCTTTCAATTTTGAAATCTTTTATATGTTCATCAAAGGATGCAAAATATTCTACAACTTTCTGTTGAACTCCCTTGTCCTCTACAAATCCCTTTGGCAATCTTCGATGCAAAAAGAAATTCGTCACAGGATCACCAAAATCAGCAAATTCATTTGCAAGGAACCAATCTCTAATAGCCTTGCACTTTGCAATTTTGAGTTTTGCTCCTAATGAGATGATAAGAACCTGCTTTTCCAATGCAACCTGAATGTTATCCCTGCTATTCTTAGGGAATCCTAATAAATCCAATTCTGCTTCATCTGTTCCACGATAAAATACTGTACTGAATCTTCTCGCAGTCTTTGCCTTGGAGTTCAACCATTCCTCTGTCACGCCTTCCTTATCAATGCAAAAACCATAGTTATAAATTCTCTCGGACTTGTCGCCCGGCAATGAAAAATACACTTCAAAACTGGATTCTGCATCTGCGGATGTAGAATCAAATAAGAATGGTGTTGGTCTGAACTCTTCAAAATTCTCCTCTTCATCCCCATACTTAAAAGAATCCACAACATACTCTGCCATGTATTCAAAGGCATTATATATATTGGACTTTCCACTTGCGTTAGCACCATAAATGGCAGCAACCGGTAATATCTTCTCTCCACCGATAGTTACAACTCTGTCTGAGAACTCAGTCATCTTCGCCGCAGATAAATCTAATGTAGCTTCTTCTCTAAATGATTTAAAATTTTTGAAATTAAACTGTATTAACATAATTGCTACCTCATCTTCTTTTCTACTTTCTATTATATACAGTTTTTAATAACAATCAACATTCAAATGTGAATTTTTCTCATTTTGTTGCATTTTTGCATCCGGAGCTGCAGATAATAGAACCCCAAAATAGAAAAAGCAAGGCATCTCTACCTCGCTCTTCTCCTTCTTATATTCGCCGACTCTTCCACCATTTCCGTATTCTCCGGCGTTGCTATGTACTCACTATCCTCTGCACACTGCAATGCAGCTTCTTCAATCGCACGTTCCACCTTACCGGCATTTGCTTCCATCAAAAGCTTACACAAGAAATCTGCGGTATCTTCCGCCGAATTCGGATTATGAAAACGATAATTTAACTTCGTCCGTTTCAAGTGAAAGCTCCACCCCCTTACCCTGCCTGTCCTTCTTTCCCATACTATGAGAAATATTCTTAGGTTAGACCAAGCTTTTGACATAACCCTATCGTCTCGCTGTTTTCGCTAAATCATCATATGGATGATTGTAATACTTTCGAAATTAAAATACGTTCCCCAAATACTATACCTAAGTACATTCACACTATACTTTTTCTTGGCGCTATTGCAAAAGACAGATAAATAACTATGACACCTCAACAAAAAACGCACGAAAAAGTTCAGCTATACTGATAATCTTTTTCATGCGTCCATAACATTATAAGTGATTTTGTTGCAGATATTACACCAATTCATATTACAGGTTTTCTGCTATGTGCAAACACTCAATTTTGTAAATTTACAAAGTGGCAAGCAGTGCATTTGTACACACAAAATGCATTTTGGCTTGTTAGGAGCACCTCCCAAACCCTCAAAATCAATCAGGAATCTGATTGAGCCGCGCCCTCCGAAAGAGCGCATTTACGCCGGATTTTTTCCATAAAAATATAATCCGCCAATTGTATATATCATAATTGGCGGGCATAAAAAATACCGGTGAAATCACATATTTGTAATCGCACCGGTGTGTTGTTACTTTTTTACCAGATTCCTTTTCCATCTCCAAGAAGTATTATCTTTATATTTTCATCAATTTGTTCGTCATCAAGCCCTTGCTGAATAAGTGGTTGAATAACTTCCCTACTTTCTCTTGTATGAGGCAATTCCGATGCAAGTCTATTTGCTTTATCCGCTCTTCCTGCTTTTAAATATAAAAAGCATAAAGTTGCTCTCATCGTTGATTTCTGCTTTTCATTAATAGATAACGGCAATCCTCTTTCCATTAACTCAATTGCCTCATCTGTACTACCCTTTAACGCTAATGTACTTGCCAAACCAAGAATCATTCCCGGCTTGTTTGGATATATCAGCAATGCATCCCGATATGTTTTTTCAGCCATGTCGTAATCACCGCTTCTTTGATACGCTACAGCTTTCTTATGAATGTTATAACGGGTTTCCTCTGCCCGAATCGTGTCCATTCCAATAAGTAAATCAACGCTTGTTTCATAAATATTTGCTAACGCCGGAAGAAATGTAATGTCTGGATAAGATTCCCCACGCTCCCATTTCGAGACACTTTGAGCCGTAATATCAAGGTATTCAGCCACGTCCTCTTGTGTTAAGTCTTTTAAAATTCGATACTTTTTTAAATTTTGTGGTAAATATAACATGTTGCCCTCCTATGAATTATTTTGATAAAATCATATCATGAGAAGTCACAAATTCAATGACGCATTAGTTGTGCCACGTTCAACTGAGATTATCAATTGCACTAATAATCTTTGCTAACATTTTTACTATAGTTGATTTGCCTGCATATGCAGTTCCGTTAATAAAATACACATTATTAAATCTCTTCATTCTTCAACCACTCCACTGACCTTTGCCATCAATATATTACTTACCAAGTCCTCAATTCAATAAGCCCTTATGATCATCTGTTGTTCGTCTCTTCTTATTTCGCTGTTTTTAATCTTATAAGTTGGTAGAATAGCCGCCATTCTTTCCACTTTCCGCATATACCGGTACTCCAATCGTAGAAACACTTATCATATCTCTTTGAATTGTCCGAACCGATACAGAAAAACGTTCTGCAAGATAACTCGCCGGTACATTATCGTGATTCATTAAATAGATGATGATTCCCAATATCCGGTCTGTCTTCATTCCTTTTCCCCTCTTCATAAACACTTTCTAAGTTTATTTGTTTCCATTATAGCAAAAACACTCCCCAGCTTCCACCAGAGAATGTTCATCATTCACAGATTAATGTATCGTTACAGTTTATCCAACTGCAAAGCTTACATTCTTCGCCGTATACGGATAACTGTCTGCATACATGGTTTCCGGTGCAATATCAATCTCACCGTTCATCCATGTCATGACGCCATGAAAAATTTTGAACTCAGATAAGATTTTTTCATCCTTTAAAGGTTCAAATGCAGAACCCGTTAATAATGTTGTATCAAATAATCTTTGTTCTCCCGTGGAGAATGTAAGCAAAAGCATACCACCTCTTAACACGCTAGCCTCTTTCACCTTGATATCCTGTGTTGCTTCTCCCGCATAACAAACATCATCAATAATATACATCTATAGCAACTCCTTACATAGGGGCAATTTTATCAAAATGCTCTCCTCTGACAGCTAAATTCCACGCCTTATATGCTTCCTCTTCATGAAATGCCAGCCATCCGACTACCATTTTTAATTGCTTTTTGGGAAGGGAACCCGCCAATAATTCTCCTTCTATTCATTTTTATATTTATTGTACCACACCGTACACCATTTCAAAAGACCAATGATTTGAAATTTCTACTTTTCCTTATTCAACTACCCAGACAAGCTTCCTCACATTCAGTTCTATATTGTTACATCCATATGTACCGTACTCTTCGACACGCCAAAGGTCTTGGCGGTCTGGCGCACCGTGGCATTGGATTCAATGATATAATTGGCGATATTCATTGCCCTTTCCTCGATATAGTCCTTCAAAAAAATACCCCTCAAGAATCTTTTTTACAATGTATGAAAGATTCTTAAGGGGTATGCAATGAATTGTCAATTTAGTTTTTATGGCTTTTGAATGTAGAGTTGTATAAAAAACACTCCCGGGTATTCACCCGAGAGTGCAAATTACAGGTATATCTAATGCAAGGTCGGTAAATGGTTCAGGCAAGGAGGCAGGTGCATCATGTGGTGCCCGGTCATGGGCGTTAAAATCATTCCGCCCCTCGTCAGTCTTCCCCAGTACACCAGAAGCCATACGGATCGAAAATCCGTCGTAACACCGCCTTCCTCCAAAATTCGCATCACCCATATTGCCGGTGCCATGGATTTGATCTGATCCAGCGTAAGCTTCTCCAGAATCTGTCTTGTATTCTTTCCAACAGCAATCATGTATTCGCGTAAGGCGTTCACATGAATCCCTTTGGCAAAGGCAATTGCTTCATCCAGCTCCAGCGCATTCCCCGTATCCGTAATATTTGCGCCGATTCTTTTCTGCCAGTCTTCATTGAACAGCTGGTTTTGATTTGCCATCAAGATGTTGCTTACCAAATCCTCAATTCTGTAAGTATGCCAGAACTGCCAGCACAGCGGCACTGTATTTGTCCCGGCATAATGAAGGTCTTCCTCCCAATTTTCCCTCGGCACAAGGTCGTTTTGATGCCCTCCCATCATATAATCCAACACATAGTCTGCCATCGTTTTCTCTGTTCTGCCGGACACCTCCGCAGGATGAACCATTGCATGGACATCCAGCGTCAGTTTTCTCATGTATTCAATGTCCTCTCCCTGCAATGCCAGCTCCAATTCCTTGTGTTTTTCTTCAAATGAACGGATTAATTCTTCCTTTGTCATAGCCCTCTCCTCCTTATTTAAATATCAGCATCGCAATATTCATAGATAACATACTTTTTCCGTCCAATGGCACATTGTCCTCTATGACGCATTTACATCAGATTTTAGAATAGTATCGTTATAGAACGCCGCCGGACTTTCCAACAGCTTTATCATCATCTGCCGCCCGTCACCCTTATCTCACCGCTTTTGACTTTGTAAGCAGGCGAAATGAAGTCGCTACCATTTTCCCTCATTGTTTCCGGGTATAAGCAAGCCGGTTCCAAACACGCCTTAAGTTTCTACCTTTTTACGACTCTCCACTCTTCTCCTTCAATCACATATTGAAATTCACTCAGATTATCATCCATCATCACATGCAGCATATCCTCAAAATCACTTACCAGATTCACGCTTTTTAATTGCTCTGCCGGCACCCAGTACATAGCTCCTTCCTCCGAGGAAGTGAGTTCGCCTTCGTACTCTGATGCCTCAAACAGAAATACAAGATACCTTCCGTTCTCAATGGGGAACTGCTTCACTCCGCAAAGATGCGGGTTCAAAACCGTCAGCCCGGTTTCCTCCTGCATCTCCCGGACGACAGCATCCACAATGGACTCTCCCGACTCAACGTGCCCGCCCGGCAAAGTATATCCCTGCCAATCCTCCTTGATTCTGTCTTGCAAAAGGTACGCTCCTTCCCTGTGCAGCAGACACAACGTTGTCAATTCCACGTTTTCTGTACGCGCCATATTTTTCATACTCCTTTTGTAGCTATGTTGTTTTGCCGGTAACTCTGCATTTCGCCCGTAAAGCCGGAGCGTTTATTTCCCTTATTCCGCCGCCCGACCACCGTTGAGGTGCTGCAGCGCCAAAAGCCCGATTGTCTCCTATGAGAAAAAAGTTTTGCTCCAGATCCCAATTACTTCCTGATTGTGCCGGAAATATGGTGATTTTTAAGGCGATTGTATCTGGGTAGGAAAAAATACTCTTTGGGATCCCACATATCAAGAAAAATTGGGATCTATCACTGCGAAAAAGTGTGCTGAGATACAATCGCCTCGAAAAAGCAAGCAAGAAAGGCTGTTTTGGGAGGAAATTGGGATCCAACCACGAAGAAAATGTTGCCTGGATACAATCCCCTGCTCCGGGATGGAGCTGGGGATTAGAGAAGGAACAAGGTCGTCCGGCATTGCCAATTCCGGGGCAGAGCTGCGGGTTGGAAAAGAAGCACGGCTGTCCGGCATCTCCAATGCCGAAATAAAGCTGGGGCGTAGAAAGGAATACGGCATATCCCCCAAAATTGCATGAGCGCAGCTTCTGTCCTACTTCACCGCCAGTCCCGATTTTCCGCTCACGATCACTCCGATGTCCTTGATCGTGGCGCCTGCGGCGATGGTGCTGTTGTAGTCAACGGGGGTGACATGAAGGGTGCTGCCGTCAACAGAATAGTTTCCGCTCCAGCTATTCTGCACGGTGATGTCTCCTGTGAAGGTTATGTCCAGCTTCCAAGTGCTGCAATCGGATGAGCCGGTGTTTGTGACGGATATGTCATATTGGTAAAAGGTTTTGCCTTCGGATTCCCAGCTATTTTTCATTTCCACCGTGTAGGTCAGGCTTGTGCCGCTGACCGAACCGGTGGCGGAAGCGCCCGCATTGCCCGTGCCGGATGCGCCCGAACCGCCTGCCGTTCCCGTTCCGCTCGCACCCGAAGCGTCTGCGTTACCCATGTCGGATGCACCCGAGCCCCCTGCGGTGCCGCCGCTCGCCGCCGCGCCCTTCTCCGTCAACATATGGTACAGCCACTTGCCGGAATCGCTCAGATCACTCTCCATAAAGCCGGAGGTCTTGCCACAGCTGCTTGAAAAGATTGCGGAAGTCTCGCTCTTGTTTGACAGATTCCATGCCACATAGCTGATGCCGAGGGCATCCATTGCGTCCACCCATTTGTCTGCCTGGGTTTCATCAATGGCACCGTTGCCGCTGGCGTCGCAGATGCCGTATTCGCTCACAAAGATCGGAAGCCCTGCGTTCACCGCCTTCGTCATGGTTTCCCGCAGCCAGTCCGTGTGGGTTGCCGCATAAAAGTGCAGAGTATACATGATGTTGCTGTATCCGGTGATGGGATCTGCCGCCGCCTGATCCACATACTGCGACCAGTTGGGCGTCCCCACCAAAATCACGGCGTTCTCATCATTTTCACGGATCACGGGGATCACCGCTTCCGCATAAGTCTTGATGTCCTGCCAGCCGGTACCGCCGTTTGGCTCATTGCAGATCTCGTAGATCACATTATTGTAATCTGCGTAGAGCGCGGACATCTCACGGAAGAAATTCTTGGACTCGTCAATATAAGTATTCGGATTCTGATCCGACAAAACATGCCAGTCTATAATGACATACATGTCGTTTTCTGTTGCATATGCCACGCCGTCCTGCACCAGCTTTTTCAGCTTGTCCTTATCTCCGTCCGTGCAGTATCCGCCGTTCTCCGCCGTATACATGGCGAGGCGGATCACATTTGCCTGCCAGTCCTCGCGCAGTTCACGGAAGCAATCCTCGTTCACATACCCCGGAAACCATGCCAATCCGTGGGTGCTGATTCCCCGAAGCTGCACCGGATTCCCGTCCTGATCCGTGAGTGCCGTTCCCTTTACCTGAAGGGCACCGCATCGGGAAGGAGAGGCGATTCCGGGCGTTTTCTCCGTCTTTTTGGAGGAGCCGGAAGCATCGTCCGTACCGGCAGGATCTTTTTCATCCGTGACCTCGGTTTTCTCTGCGTCATTGGAAGTGCCGTCGGTGTCCGCAGAGGTGCTGTCCGCATCCCCCAAAATGCCGTCGCCGTCCTTGGAAGCATCGCTCTCCACGGTAGTCTGTGTGCTCTCCGCCACTGTCCCTTCCGCATCTGTTTTCGTCTTTCCGCAGCCTGCTGCCATCAGCATTGCCGCCAGAAATAAGCCGCTCAACATATAAACCGCTCTCCTGCCATCCTTCATCACCGTACCTCCTACAAAACCTTTTCTCTGTATTTTTCCATTTCTTCTATATACTTCTGTGCCAGCGGACTTAACATGGCGTTTTTCCGCTTGATATATCCGATGTGCATGACCTCGTCGCTGTCCAGCCGGATCGCCCGGTAATTGTTCCCGTTCAGATCCTCGCAGATGATGCCGGAGCAGAGCGTATACCCGTTCAGACCCACCATCAGATTCAGGTTGGTTGCCCGGTCGTCCACCCGTATCATGCGCTTGTATTCATAGGTACTCAGCACCTCCTCAGACAGGTAAAAGGAATTGTTTAACCCCTGATCAAACGCGATGCAGGGATATTCCTCCAGTTCCTCCATGCTGATCTTTTCACGGTCTGCCAGAGGATGTCCCTTCCAGAGATAGACAAAAATACTGCAGGGAAAAAGCTCCTGAAACTCCAGCTCGTTCTCATGAAACAGCTTTTCCAGCACCCTCCGGTTAAAATCATTCAGGTAAAGCACCCCCAGCTCGCTCTTGAAATTCTTTACGTTCTGTATGACCTCATAGGTCTTTGTCTCATGTATGGCAAGCTCATACTCATCCATGCCGAATGCCTTTGCTGTCTCCACGAAAGCCTTCACCGCAAAGGTGTAATGCTGCAAGGAAACACTGAAGGTTTTCTTCCCCGCCTTCTTCTCAATGTAACGCTCCTCCATGAGCTGGTACTGTTCCGTGATCTGTCTGGCATAGCCCAGAAACTCGCTGCCCTCCGGCGTCAGCGTGATCCCCCTGTGATTGCGCAGAAAGATCGTGAGGCCAAGCTCCTCCTCCAGCTTGTCCACTGCCCCGGAGAGGCTGGGCTGGGACACATAGAGCGCCTTTGCCGCGAGATTGATGGAACCGTTATCCGCAATGGCGATGATATATTTAAGCTGCTGCAAGGTCATGGTAGCCTCCGTTCCGCAGATCTCATGGTCTGCCACACAAAAAATCTATTCCCTCTTGCAATTACCGGGCAACGTGCTATAATTATGCACATGGGATCATAGCTCAGCTGGGATGAGCGTTCGCCTCACACGCGAGAGGTCATGGGTTCGAGCCCCATTGGTCCCACTTTTTATCAGTAGTCGGATATGCCGTCCGGGCGGCTGTCCCGAGGAAGAATCCTGCAAACAGGGTTCTTTTTTTGTATCAATATCATAATCACAAGCCCTCCGGGCAGAACCGCACTGAACCGGAGCGGCATTATATTGCGGGAACGCACCCCGCAGGCGGGCGTCACACGCCGCTACTCTCTGTCAAACATCAGATAATATTGCAGGATCCGGTAGTCTTTGAGCAGATCTCCCTCGTATGCGTCCGGCTGTCCCGCATAGCCATCCCGGGTAATCAGAGTCTTCTCAGAAAGCACCGGAACCTCCTTCCGCAAGGTTTCCAGATACTGCTCATAGACAGGCAGAGGAAGTCCCGCAGCCCGCAGGGCATAGCCGCTCAGATAGTTAGCGCTGATCTCCACGTCCTGCGCCTCTTCAATCTCAAAATTCGCCCAGATCAAAAACGGCACTTCATAACGTTTTGCCTGTTCTTCCTCCGTAAGCTCCGCACCGTTCTTTCCCAATGCATTCCACAGAGGTTCCACCACATAATCCGCAGGCTGGTGATCCCCGAAAAAGACGATCATGGTGTCCTCCTCCTGTTCGGAGAAATACCCGATCAGCTCCTCCAGCGCCCGGTCTGTCTCCCGTATCAGGGAAAGGTAACGGTCAAGGGATTCGGAACCGCAGTCCGTCGCCGTGATCTCCGGCGTAAAATTGTCAAAATCCTCCGAATAGCCGGAGTGGTTCTGCATGGTCACCTCGAAGAAAAACAGAGGCTTCCCCTCCTCCTTTTCCTCATAGCTGTCAATAATATAGGAAAAAGCGGATTCATCGCTCACATATTTTCTCAGCTTCCTTGCATAAGCAAAGCTGTCTATAAAGTCCGCCTGTTCAAAGCCAAGCAGCGGATAAACCGTCTCTCTCTCCCACCCGGAGGCATAGTACGGATGCGCCGCTCTTGTGGCATAACCAAGCTCCGCCAGATAGGAAGCGAGGGACGGCAGCTCCCCGTTCACATACTGCTGGTAGGGAATGCTGCCATAGGGCAGAAACGCCATGGTATTCCCCGTGAGAAACTCAAACTCCGTGTTGGCGGTATTGCCGCCCTTGACGGAAACACAGAGATTTCCGGTGACGGTGTTGTCCGCTCCCTCCTGCAGCTTGTGTAAAAAGGGCATATAGTCCTCGTTGGTTGCAAAATCGCCCAGCACCGAAAGGTCGGAAAACGCCTCATCCATGATCACGATGATATTGGGGCGCTTCTCTGCCGTCTGCGTCTCCTTTTGCATCGCCAGAAGCTCCTTGGCATACTCCCCCGAATACTCTTCCGGGCGATCCACGTCAATATATTGCAGCTCCAGCAAAAATGCCACCGCCGTACCGTCACGCTCACTCATGACCGTGGGGGTAAACAGCTTGTCATACATTCTGATTTCCTGCTGGACAAACTCCTCATTGTGCAGCAGGGAAACAAAGGCAAGAAGCGCTGCCACCGCACAGCCTGCCGCGGGAATGCGCAGCATCCAGTTTCTCACCGTGTGCTGCAGCCTGTTGCGGCAAAAGAGAAGCTCCGCCACGATCAGAACCCCAAAACCGATGAGCGCCGTCAGGGCATGGGCATCCAGTCCGTAATGAAAATTGCCCGCCACGCTGGCGGCGGTTCTGATGGAAAAGAAATCCCACGGCTGAATGGGCTGGGAACGGAAGGACAGCACATAATAGTTGACCAGCCCGTAGAGCATGAAAACGCCCGTCTCCAGCGCCAGCGCCACATGAAGCCTGCCGATCAGGCAATACAGGATCACCATCACAAGCTCAAAAAACAGGATATTCATAAGCTGGATATCCCAGCGGATATCCGCAAAGGGATCGTGGGTGTACCACTCAAACAGGTAAAACATGACTGCCGGAGCCGCCACCGCCGGAATCCCCTTTAAAATCTTCTTCCATATGTATCTCATATACCACTATACTCCTCGGATATCCATTGTATGCAATCTGTTATCAATCGTCAAGCCTCGGTTCGCGGAAAAAGCTGCAAAAAAGGATACTCTCCGCAGAAGGGAAAGTATCCTTCATGTCTGTTTTACAGAATCCTGCGCACGGACAGGATCGTGCGGTAGGTCGCCTTGCTCACCTTGATTCCGGTCTTGACGGAGCTTGCATGCACAATGTAGCCTCCCCCGATATAGATGCCGATGTGTCCGTCATAGCAGATCAGATCTCCCGGCTGCGCCTCGGAGTAGGAAACCTCTTTTCCCGCGCTCCGCTGTGCATAGGAGGTACGGGGCAGATTGTAGCCGAAGTTCTGATATACCTTATAGGTAAAACCGGAGCAGTCCGTGCCGTTGGTAAGGCTGGTGCCGCCGTATACATAGGGATTTCCGATGAACTGACAGCCGTAACGGGCAATCTGCTTTCCAAGGTCACTGCCGGAAGCGTTGTTGATAATATCCGCAATGTTGGCGCCCACCGTGTAGGTACCCTTTGCGGCGTTCTTCTTCCGCTCCTCGTCCTGCAGCTTCTTTAGCTCCGCCTGCTCCTGCTTGATCTTCACCTTCAATGCGCTGGCTTCCTGCTTTGCCCTTGCAATCTGGGAGTCATAGCTTGCGGACTCCTCTTTCTTTCTTGCCAGAAGTCCGTCCAGATAAGCCTGCTGCTCCTGCATATCGGCTCTGTCCTGCTCCAGCCCTGCCTTCTCCGCCTCAAGCTGATCCCAGAGCGCCCTCACCTGTTCCTTTGCCGCTTCGTATTCCGTCAGCATCCTCTGATCGTAATCGAAAATTGCCTCTATATAGCTCGCCTGATTCAGCATCTCGCTGAGGCTGCCCGCCGAGAGCAGCAGGCTCAGATAGTCCGTGTCCCCCGCCTCGTAGATCATCCGGATCCTTGTCACCATGGCGGCATACTGCTGCTCTTCCACCGCCTTCGCCTCATCATAAAGACTCTGGGTCGTCTCGATATCCGCCTCCTTGGCGGCAATGTCGTCCTCCAGCAGTCCGATGCTCGTCATGGTGTTCAAAAGCTCGGAGTTTAAGTCGCTGATCTCCTCCTCCAACAGATCCTGCTCGTCCTGCAGATCCATAATAGAGTCGTTGATCCCATCAAGCTCCTGCTGATCCCGGTTGATGTTGTCCTGCACATCCTTGATGGTTGTTGCCCTTGCCGAGATTGCAAGCACCGCCAGCAGAAAGACCATTCCTATGCAGTTGACTGTATTTCTGATTGTCCTCTTCAATGCCTTTCCTCTTTCGGTGCGTGTCTGCTCCTACAATTCGCAGTTGTTCACGGTTCTGGGGAACGGGATCACATCGCGGATGTTGCCCATGCCGGTCAGATACATCACGCAGCGCTCAAAGCCCAGTCCGAAGCCTGCATGGCGGGCAGAGCCGTATCTGCGCAGATCCAGATAGAAATCATAATCTTCCTTCTTCAGTCCGAGTTCTTCCATCCTTGCTTCCAGCACATCAAGCTGATCCTCGCGCTGGCTGCCGCCGATGATTTCCCCGATTCCGGGAACCAGACAGTCCATAGCGGCAACAGTCTTTCCGTCCTCGTTCAGTTTCATATAAAACGCCTTGATCTCCTTCGGATAATCCGTCACGAAAACGGGGCGCTTAAATTCCTTCTCCGTCAGATACCTCTCATGCTCCGTCTGCAGATCGCAGCCCCAGAACACCTTGTACTCAAATTCATCATTGTGCTGCTCCAGAATCTTGATGGCGTCCGTGTAGGTCACATGACCGAAATCGGAGTTCACCACATGCTGCAATCTCTCGATCAGCCCCTTGTCGATGAACTGGTTGAAAAACTCCATCTCAGCCGGCGCATTCTCCAGCACATAGCGGATCACATATTTCAGCATGGATTCCGCCAGCACCATATCGTCCTTCAGATCCGCAAACGCCATCTCCGGCTCGATCATCCAGAACTCAGCCGCATGGCGGGTGGTGTTGGAATTTTCGGCGCGGAAGGTGGGACCGAAGGTATACACATTCTTGAATGCAAAGGCATAGGTCTCCACGTTGAGCTGTCCGCTCACGGTCAGGTTGGTGGGTTTCCCGAAGAAATCCTGTGAATAATCCACCGCGCCGTCCTCTGTCTTCGGCACATTGTCAAGATCCATGGTGGTCACCTGGAACATTTCCCCGGCGCCCTCACAGTCGCTTCCCGTAATTAACGGAGTGTGCACATACACAAAGCCTCTCTCCTGAAAGAAATTGTGGATGGCGTATGCAATCAGGGAGCGTACCCGGAAAACTGCCTGAAATGTGTTGGTGCGCGCGCGCAGATGCGGGATCGTTCTCAGATACTCAAAGCTGTGGCGCTTCTTCTGAAGCGGATAATCTGCGGAGGAGACGCCTTCCACGAACGCTTCCTCTGCCTGCATCTCAAACGGTTGCTTTGCTTCCGGCGTGGCAACGATCGTGCCTTTCACCACCAGTGCAGAACCCACATTGAGCTTTGCCAGTTCGTCAAAGTTTGCCAGCTTATCGCTGTATACCACCTGCAGCGTCTCAAAATAGGTGCCGTCGTTCAGCACGATGAATCCAAAGGTCTTGGAATCCCTGTTGCTGCGCACCCATCCGCCGACGGTGACTTCCTTTCCGATATACTGCTCTCTGTTACGATACAACTCCTTTACATCTGTCAGCTCCATTTTTTCCCTCCATCCCGAAGTGCCCTTCGTCTTGTATGCATTCCTTTATTGCTGGGCTGCATTTTCACATATGAAATCTACAACCTTCTTGAACATGAAATATTCCCGGTAATCTTCTCTTTCGGCATTTTCCAGCAGGTCTTCCACGTTCTCCACATGGTTCTCGTCCGCAAACTCCTGCATCTTCTGATCCAGCTCCTCGTCGGACAGGTTTAAGCCTTCCTTATCTGCCACATACTGGAACAGCATGCCCTGACGGGTGCTCGCCTCCGCCATCTGCTGTGCATAGGTTTCGGCGTCCGATCCGAAATAGTAGCTGCAGAAGGTATCCGCATCCACGCCGTAGCCTGCCGCCTCTGTGGTAATGGAGTTCATAACAAGACGATTATACTTGGAAACCAGCTCGCCGGGAAGATCTTCAAAGACAGCAATATTTTCCAGCTCCGTCAATACTGCGGACTCTCTGGCAGCCTGATAATTGTTCTCGGCGGTGTACTCCAGATACTCGCCGCAGTAATCCATGAAAGCGTCCACCGTAGTATACTCGCCCTCGGTGAGCGTCTCTATCACCACGTCCAGCATTTCCTCTCTCTGCGAAGGGTAGATAAAGTTCACCGTCACGGTAAACACAACCTCCACTCCCGCAAGATCCGGGTTGTTCTTGTAGGGATCCGGGAAGGTGAGGTTCAGATCCACGGTCTCCCCCGGCATGACGCCGATCAGCCCATCCTCAAAGCCTGCAATGAAGGAACCGGATCCGATAGTCAGCTGCTGTCCCGCTGCGGTTCCGCCGTCAAAGGCAACCCCGTCCTGTTTTCCGGAGTAATCCAGATTGATCGTATCTCCCAGTGCCACAGCCCGGTCGGTAATGCCGCCCAGCTCCGCGGTCACGGAATTGTTGTATGCCTGCAATGCCAAAGAAGCGATCTGCTCCTGCGTCACTTCCTCCTTGGGATCCACCGTGATGGTAAGCCCCTTATAATCGCCGTTTAAGGTCAGATAGTCCTCCACATTGATATCCTTCAGATAAACATAGGTTTCTGCGGAGTCCTCCCCGCTTCCGTCAGAGGTTTCCCGCACAGTCTCCTGCGAGGTTTCGCTGCTCTCTTTTGTGTCCGGGGTCTGCTTGTCCGCCTTGTCCCCACAGCCTGTCATGATGCCCGCTGTCATCACAACAGCCAGTGCGATTGCCAATTTCTTCTTCATTCAAATCCTCATTTCCGCCGCTATGCGGCATTCTGTTTTCAGTGTCCCCCACTCATAAGGTACACCTGTCATTTCCCCTTAGGTGGTCAGCCTCAGTCCGGCAGGTGAAATGTAAAAGTTCTATCCATTTATATCACAAAAAGCGGCTCCTTACAAGAGCGGCGACAAAAGCCGGCTGACCTGCTCCTTGATCCGGACGGGCAGGGGGCGGGATGCGTACATGCTCTTCGTCACCTGCGTACAGTACCGCAGATCCTCTCTGAAATAATCCGTCATTTCCTTCGCCTTCGCCTCGTCGTACACCACGGCGTTGACCTCAAAGTTCAGGGCAAAGCTGCGGATGTCCATATTTGCGGTGCCGTAGCAGAATACCTCGTCGTCCACGATCACGCCCTTTGCGTGGAGAAAGCCCTTGTTGTAGATGTAGCAGTTTGCGCCCGCCATCACCAGCTCTCCCATGTAAGAGTAGGTCGCCCAATAGACAAACGGGTGATCCGGCTTGCAGGGGATCATCAGATTAACCTCCACTCCGGAGTGGATTGCCATCATCAGCGCCGTGTAGACCGCATCATCCGGGATGAAATAGGGCGTCTGGATATAGATTTTCTCCTTCGCCCTGCTGATCAGCCGCACATAATTGTCCCGGATCGGCTGCAGCAGCGTATCCGGCCCGCTGTAAATGATCTGCACATCGCAGCGGTCCCTGTGTCCGGCACAGATGCCCTGCATGTACTTCGGATCCGCGAACAGATCCTCCCTCGCCGCATAGTTCCAATCCAGCAGAAAACGCAGCTCCAGACCCATGATCGCCTCGCCGCGGATGCGCAGGTGCGTATCCCGCCAGTACCCGAACCTGGGATCCAGACTGATATATTCCTTTCCGATATTGAAGCCGCCCACATAGGCAACCCGGTTGTCGATCACCACGATCTTCCTGTGGTTGCGGTAATTGATACGCAGATGGAGCCTGCGCAGCAGTGCCGGGAAGAACTCGGCGGTCTTGATTCCCTGAGCATTCAGCTTCTCCCAGTAGCTCTTGCGCACGGAGCGGCAGCCCATGGCGTCAAACAGGATGCGCACCTCCACGCCCTGCGCCGCCTTCTCTGTCAACACATCTTTGATACGGTTGAACAGCACATCGTTTTTGATAATGTAGTATTGAATATGAATAAATTCCTTCGCCTGACGGATATCCTCGATCAGCGCATCGAACTTGGCGTTTCCGTCCACAAAGATGTCAATGTCGTTGGTATCGGACAGCACCGCGCCCACCGTGTCCAGATTGAACATGACAAGATCGGAATAATCCTCAATGTCCGGCGCGTGCTTTTGCAGCTCCTTGCTCTTTAGCTGATGCTCCTGCTGCCGGATCGCCTCGTTTAGCCTGTCCTCGATCTCCTTGACCCGGAACATCTTCCGCTTGTGCATATCCGTCCCGAGGAACAGATAGAACACAAAGCCCAGCACCGGAATGAAAAACAAAAGCATCAGCCATGTCCAGACCGTCCGGGGATCCCGCCTCTGGAAAAAAACGATGATGATTGCAAATATGAGATTGAAAAACACAAGATGCCCGAATACGAACTGAAGCACCATGACAGTGCCGTCCCAGAGCTGATGCATAGATACTCTCCCCCGTTGCCTGATTCCCTTATTCCCTAAGAGTATACCACAGAAAACGCATAAAAAATACTCTAAAATGCGGAAAGTCCAGTATTGCCTATTGTTTCAAACAATGCTACAATGTTTGTTGCATAGTAAATTTTAGGAGGTTTCCCGTGAAAGGTTGGATCATAGCACTTATTGTGATCGGCGTAATCGCCGTAATTATGGCAGTTTTATATTTTCTCGGAAAGAAAGCACAGAAAAAACAGAATGAACAGCAGGAGCTGATGGAGCAGAACAAGCAGACCGTCTCCATGCTGATCATCGACAAAAAGCGGATGAAGCTGAAGGAATCCGGGCTTCCGCAGATGGTCATTGACCAGACGCCCAAGCTGATGCGCGGTTCCAAGCTCCCCATCGTAAAGGCGAAGGTAGGGCCTCAGATCCTCTCCCTTGTCAGCGATGAGCGCATCTTCGACACCATCCCCGTAAAGAAGGAAGTGAAGGCCGTAATCAGCGGCATCTACATCCTTGATGTGAAGGGTCTCCACGGAAAGCTGCCCGCCGCTCCCCAGAAAAAGAAGGGCTGGTTCAAGCGTACCCTGGAAAAGGCTCAGGAAAAAGCCGGTGCAAAGCCCTTAAAATAGGGCTTCTACGACACCGGCCTCCCTCTTGGAGATATCCATGCTGATCCTGCACTCGGACAGGAACTCATAGTTTGCCTCCAACGCATATTCCACTTCTACATGAATATTATCCTCCTCGTCCTGTACGGTGACCTTCCTCGCATCGATCCCGATCAGGATATCGCCGAAGGGCGTAGAGTAATTCGTCAGATTCTTCTTATTTTCCTCGAAAACCATATGGACATTGATGAGCCCCTTGCGGGTCAGCTCCAGCGAATTTTCCCCGAACTTGATAATATTTCGGGTACTCTGTCCGGTCTCCTCCTCCGCCTCGTCATAGATCACATAATGGTGCTCGTTTCTTTTATAATATTCCCCGACAGTGATGGTCTGAATATTGCCGGCTTCCTCGTCGGTGGCAGACTGCAATCCCTTGATTGCCACCAGCACATCTTTTGTCATATCCGTTCTCCCGTATCGAATTAATATTCCTCAATATTGACCTGCTTTGCCGAAAGGATCCCGTACTTGATAATGGAGTTGGCAAAGCGGATGAATTTGTCCGTGGTATCGCTGACATAGAACTGGTACTGGTTGCTGCCCAGTCCCGGCCGCTTTTCCTGCAAAAGATCCTTTGCGGTCAGAAGCTCCTTTAACTCCCTCGCCGTCTCATAAGCAGGGTTTACCAGCGTCACGTTCTCCCCCATGATCCTGCCCACCGTGGAGCGGATCAGCGGATAATGGGTGCAGCCCAGAATCAGGGTGTCGATGTCCAGATCAATGAGCTCCGCCAGATATCTTCTTGCGATTTCGTCCGTCACCGGATCCTGCAGCAGTCCCTCCTCCACCAGAGGCACAAACAGCGGGCACGCCTTTCCCCAGATCTTTACATCGGGATTCAGTTCTTGTATGTATTTACCGTATATCTTGCTGCCGATGGTGGCTTCCGTGGCAATGACGCCGATCCTGCCGTTGCGCGTGGTCTGTGCCGCCACTCTGGCTCCCGGCTTCACAACGCCGATCATGGGGATGGCCGTTTCCTTCTCCAGCTCATCCAGCGCATACGCGCTCGCCGTGTTGCACGCCACCACGATGGTCTTGACCTCATGGGTCTGCAAAAACCGCACGATCTGGCGGCAGAAACGGGTCACGGTCTCCTTTGATTTACTGCCGTAGGGAACCCGCGCCGTATCCCCGAAGTACACGATCTTCTCGTTGGGAATCTGCCGCATGATTTCCCGCACCACGGTCAGACCGCCGATGCCGGAATCAAAAACGCCGATGGGGGCATCCTTGCTGTGTTTGCTGTTAATTATATCATCCATCTCAATTCTGATCCTTTGTCAAAATGTTGCGGATCGCCTCAAGCAATCTGCTCTTTATTTTAATCTCTTCCGGCGAGGCTGACAAGAGGCTGTAATAACGCTTGAGCCCCTCCGGGTCGGAAGTCGGTTCGGAAGTCTCCTCTCCCTCCTCCGTCACCCATATCACCCTGCACACATCCTCCGGCAGGCACAACCCCGGATAAAGAATCCCGAAAAAGCCGCACGCCGCCAGAACCACTGTCATTTTTTTGCAAAACCGGATCATTCTCTTCATACACACACTCCTTTATGGTATGAGTTTCACCGGTTTTATTCTGTTTATACCTTAAAATTTTCTCTGCTTCTGTTCCATGCGGAGCTGCCTGATAATGGAAAGCTCCTGATTGTCGATGTGGAGCTTTGCCGTCCGTGCCGCCGTTTCCTTATCCTTGTCGCGGATGCTCTCAAACAGGATCCGGTGCTCCTTCACAAGCTGCTCATGGGTGCTCCCGTCCTTGATGTACTCAAATCGGTAACGGTACATCTGCTCGGAAAGATTGTTCACAAGCTGGATCAGACGGTCGTTGTCCGTCGCCTTTACGATAATGTCATGGAGCGCCACATCCGCCTGTGCGATCTTCTTGGGATCCTTGGTCGCGGTCGCCTTCTCGAAAGTATCGCAGGCAGCCTGCAGCTGGGAGAGCGCCTCCGGGCTGATCCGGTCACAGGCAAGCTCCACGCTGAGTGCATCCAGCGCGCGCCTCACCTCCAGCACATCCTTCAAGCTCTTCTCCGTAATCTGCGCCACCTCCGCGCCCCGTCTGGGAATCATGGTCACAAGCCCCTCAAGCTCCAGCTTCCGTATGGCCTCCCTTATGGGCGTCCGGCTCACGCCAAGCTTATTTGCCAGATGAATCTCCATCAGCCGCTCGCCCGGCTTTAGCTCGCCCGTCAGGATCGCCTGTCTCAATGTATTGAACACCACATCACGAAGCGGCAGAAATTCGTCCATGTTTACCTGAAAATTGTCCTGCATGAATGTCTCCTCCTAGTGAAATGATGTCACAAAAATCTGTTTCGCCGTCCCCCGCTCTGCAAGAAGCGCCGCTGCCCGCGCCGCCGTCTCCCGATCCGGGTAAATACCGAACACCGTGGGGCCGCTTCCGCTCATCATTGCCCGCACCGCGCCGTTTTCTTCCATAAATGCCTTGAGTTCTCCGATCACCGGGTACTTCGCCCCGGTCACACCCTCCAGCACATTTCCCATCCTGTCGATGATACCCGCAAGGTCTCCGTCCCTGACCGCCTGCACCATACCGTCAATATCCGGGTGTTCCGTCTTTTCACCAAGCTGCAGATGCTCATACACATATTTGGTGGAAACGCTGATCTCGGGCTTTGCCACCAGCAATACCGGCTTCGGCGCATCCGGGAGCGTTGTCAGCACCTCCCCGATTCCCTCCGCCAGCGCGGTGCCGCCCAGAATGCAGTATGGCACATCCGCACCAAGCTTCACGCCCATGTCGCAGAGCGCCTCTGCGGACAGCCCCGTCCCAAACAGTTCGTTCATGCCTCTTAACACAGCTGCTGCGTCGGTACTGCCCCCCGCCATTCCCGCTGCCACGGGGATCCGCTTGGTCAGTCTGATTTTCACGCCGCCCTCTGCCTTGGTCTCCTCAAAAAAGAGCGCTGCCGCCCTGTAAGCCAGATTGTGGATATCCCCCGGTGCCTCCTCGGAGTCGGAGGTCATATGGATCCCCTCCGCACACTTCTCAAGTCTGATCGTATCGCTGATATCCACGGTCTGCATGACCATCCTGACCTGATGATAGCCGTTCTCAAGACGCCTCACCACATCAAGCCCCAGATTGATCTTAGCATACGCCTCTGTCTCCCAATACTGCATTTGCTCTCTTCCGTCCTTCTGTTTATTGTATACAAAGATTGTACTTAATTTTATACAATCTTTTCTGTTTTGTCAATGGAGCGGAGAAATGCCGCCCGGCTTACCTCATTCAACAGGTCAGGAATCGCCCTGCCCGTCTGCTCCGCCGCCTGCAAAATATGATCGTAAAGTACGGACAGCTTCATTCCCGTATCTCCTTGCAGGCAAGCTCTTTTCGTTCCGGCAGGGAAGGCGCGCAGAAACGCACCGCATTTTTTATGATCTTCTGTATCTGCGGCATATGATAGACCGGATACTCCTCATGTCCGGGCTGGAAATAGAAGATCTTTCCCATGCCCCGGGTGAAAGTCACGCCGCTTCGGAACACCTGCCCTCCGGAAAACCAGCCTGCAAAGACCACATCATCCGGCTTTGGAATGTCAAAGTATTCCCCGTACATTTCCTCCTTCGGAATCTCCACCATCTCCGGGATGCCCGCCGCGATCGGGTGGGTGGGCGCGATGCACCAGAGCTTCTCCCGCTCCCCGTGCTTCCACTTCAAAGTCATGGAAGTTCCAAGCAGCTTCTTCATAATCTTTGAGAAGTGGGCGGAGTGCAGCGCCACCAGACCCATGCCGGACAGCACCGCCTCCCGCACGCGCTCCGCAACTTCATCCGAAAACGCATCCTGCAGGGCATGGCTCCAGAACACCAGCACATCCGTCTCCTTCAGGACTTCCTCCGTCAACCCGTGCTCCGGCATGTCAAAGGTTGCCGTCCGCACGGTGAAATCCGCTTCCACCCCCAGAAATGCTGCAATACAGCCGTGGATTCCCTGCGGGTATACCCTGCCGATCGCCTCATATTCTCTCTCATGTTTATATTCATTCCATACCGTCACTCTTATCATATGTTTTCCTCCGGCTTTGTATACAAAGATTGTACTTGATTTTGTGCAATTCCGCAACCTTGCTTTTCTTGTGTCCAGTCCTTATAATAGACTTCGATGTACGATGAAACACGGAGGTACTTATGAAAAAGAAAACACCGCACACAGGCGAGCTTTCCTGGTTTCTCGCCGTAGTTCTCTGCTCTCTGAGCGTATGCTTTTCCGCAAACAGCGGCTTCGGCGTATCCATGGTGGTGGCGCCCGCCTATATTCTGTATCTGGAGATCAGCCGCTTTCTTCCCTGGTTTACCTTCGGCATGTCGGAATACTGCCTGCAGGGACTCCTCGTCATTGTCTGCTGCATCATCATGCGGCGCTTTAAATGGAAATACCCTCTGGCGTTCGGCACCGCCGTCTGCTACGGTCTCTGCCTTGATTTCTGGAGACTGTTGTTCGGAACCACAGTCTATCCCCTCATGTGGCAGCGCTGCCTCTCCTGCGCGGCGGGCATGTTGATCTGCGCGTTTGCCATCGCGCTCTTTTTGCGCAGCTACCTTCCCCAGCAGGCCTATGAGCTGATCGTAAAGGAGCTGACAGAAAAGACCGGTGCGGATATGCACAAGGTAAAATGGATTTACGACATCAGCTCCTTAGCGGTCGCCATCCTTTTGATGCTTTTGTTCTTCCACCGTTTTTCCTTTGACCAGATCGGCGTCGGCACGCTGCTTGTCACGGTGCTGAACACGCCGTTGATCGCCATGTTCGGAAAACTGCTGGACCGCTTCGTCTCCTTTGACCCTGCGTTCCCCAAATTCCACGACTGGTTTGAGCGGATTATGAACTAAACACCCTTCACGATCAGAAGCTTTTCTCCCGTGCGCACCTCGTCCGTGCTGAGCTCATTAACCTCCCGGATTCTCTCCACCGGCACATAGTAGCGCTTTCCGATATTCCACAGATTATCTCCCGGCTGCACCACATAGACCACCATGCCCGGCAGTTCGCCCACCTTTTCCATGTCAAGCTCCGACACCTTGAGGTCGCGGATCATGCTGCGTCTGACATTTCTGAACACCGCCGCCTGAAAATCAAGCACCGCCTTCACATCCATCTCCTCGCTGTCGATCATCACGACCTGAAGCTGCTCCACACCGGCTCTCACCCGGAAGCTGTCCTCCGCGCAGATATCCGGCACCTCCAGCGTGTAGGAAAACGGCACCATGCCCTTCACGCAGTCGTAGGGGGATGCATCGTCCCCGGTCACATACAGGACGCGGATGGACATGGTTCCCTCCAGCAGGATTCCCTCGTCGGTGACCTCCTGTCTGTCTACGGTCACCTGCGCCTGACTGTGCAGAAGCTGCAGCACTCTGGTCTGAGGCGTGTTCACCTGCAGTCTGTGCGTGATCTTGCTCTTTCCACCGATCTTCATCAGAAGCTGCTTTAAATCCACATCCTGCTCCACGCTCTCCACCTCTTTTGTCACACCGTACACATCGGAGATCATCTCTACGGTCTCCTCCTCGTAGAGCTTCATGCCAATATCCATAACCAGCTCCAGCCCCAGCATTCTCTCCTCACCGTCAAAATCCGGGCGCACCTCCAGCTCCGAATGACCGATCTCATAGGAAATATCGCCGATCATGCCCTCCCTGCATCCGTGGCACTCCACGGTTCCGCTAAACGGCACCACCGTCTCAAAGGAGCGGATGGGCATATCCTCTCCCTCTCCTTCATACAGCACAAAGATGTGGGCGTCCCCCTGCACGGAAATATTCTCCGACAAAGGCTTGAACTCAACACCTTCCATGGAAATGTCACTCCAGATGATCTGAAAAATATTGGGATAATTCTGGGGCATGGTCACCTCTTCCCGGATCCGGAAAATGTCATTTTTCCGGATTGCGATCTGTGCCAGATCCATCTTTGCCTTCCGGTATTCCAGAACAGTTCCGCTCTCCTCCGTGTAGAGATCCACCGGAGCCTCCTCGTCATACAGCTCCTCCACCCATGCGCGCAGTGTAAAGAGTGCCTGCACGGAGAGCTTTCTGGAGTTGATGGTGCCCACCGTCACATCCTCCGTCACGGCGTGTACGCTGACGGCGTCCGTTCCCCTGACTCCCTCCATGTAGAGCTGCTCCTCAAAGGGAAGCTTCCCGTCCACGGAGACCAGCTTCTGCCCCTCCTCCCGCGTCTGATAAAGCGCAGAAAAAAGAAGTCTCCCCCTTATGCTCACATGATCTTCCGTGGGTTTGACTTCCTCTATCTGTATAGTCGCCTTCTCATAGAGCAGATTAGCCACATCCGGCTTGTTTTCCGGGATGTTTAAATCCTCCTCCAGCGTCACCTGCGTGGTGCTACGGCACTTGATACGATCCATATGTATGTTTTTCTTGATCAGTTCCACCTTTTACTCCTCCACACTATATTGCTTATAAGAAATATATGTGGAGGAGACAGGGAAAATACCAGCTTATTTTACGGCGCCGATCAGCTCTCTGATATCCTCGACATGATACTGCTTCATGTACGCCTCGATCCCGTCCACGATCTCCTCCGTGGCGTAGGGATTGAAAAAGTTTGCCGCGCCCACGCTCACTGCCGTTGCGCCCGCCAGCATAAACTCGATGGCGTCCTCCGCCGTGCTGATGCCTCCCATGCCGATCACGGGAATCTTCACGGCATGCGCCGCCTGATACACCATGCGCACCGCCACAGGCTTGATCGCAGGGCCGGACATACCGCCGGTCTTGTTCGCCAGTGCAAAGGTGCGTTTATGAATATCGATCTTCATGCCCGTAATGGTGTTGATCAGGGAAATAGCATCCGCTCCCGCCGCCTCCGCCGCCTTCGCCATCTCCGTGATATCCGTCACGTTAGGGCTCAGCTTCATGATGATGGGCTGTTTTGCATGCTTTTTCATCTCTGCGGTTATGTTGTAAAGCGCCTCCGCCTTCTGTCCGAACGCGATGGCTCCCTCCTTCACATTGGGACAGGACACATTGATCTCCATCATATCGATGGGGGTATCTCCGAGGCGTTCCACCACCTCCAGATAGTCCTCCACCGTCTTTCCGCAGACGTTCACGATGATCTTGGTATTGTACTGCCTCAAAAACGGAATGTCCCGCTCGATAAACACATCAATGCCCGGATTCTGGAGCCCGATCGCGTTGAGCATCCCGCCGTACACCTCCGCCACACGGGGTGTGGGATTGCCCGGCCACGGCACGTTCGCCACGCCCTTGGTCACCACCGCGCCCAGACGGTTCAGATCCACAAACTCCCCGTATTCCACGCCGGAGCCAAAGGTTCCGGACGCCGTCATAACGGGATTTTGAAATGTCACTCCTGCAATCGTCACACTGGTATTCATCAGATCTCCACCTCCCCTGCCTCAAATACCGGGCCGTCCGTACAGATTCTCGCATTGTGTACATGGGAATGAGCGTCCTCGTTCTTTGTTTTTACCACACATCCCAGACATGCTCCCACGCCGCACGCCATATGCTCCTCTAAGGAGATGTAGGCGGGAATCTGCTTCTCTTCGGCAAACTTCTTGATGGCGCGGAGCATGGGCATGGGGCCGCAGGCAAAGATCACATCTGCGGAGAGCGCATTCTTCCTGATGGCGTCCATCACATTGCCCCTCACGCCCACACTGCCGTCCTCCGTGGCAATGTAGACCTTCCCGTTTGCCTCCAGATCCTCCTTTAAGAAGGTCTGTGCGTCGCGGTAGCCAACCACGATCTGTTTTTCCGCGTTCAGCCGCTTTGCAAGCTCCAGCATGGGGGGAATACCGATTCCGCCGCCCATGAGAAATACCTTCTTACCCGCACCCTCCTCACAGGGAAATCCGTTTCCCAGCGTGCCGAGTATGTCCACCGTATCTCCTTCGCCATAGCCGGAAAACTCCGCCGTTCCCTTTCCTGCGACCCGGTATACAATGCGCAGCATGCCCTTTTCGGGATCCGCCTCACAGATGCTGATGGGTCTCGGGAGCAGCGTGCTCTTATCCTTCGGGTAGAGGCAGATAAACTGACCCGGCTTCGCCCCTTCTGCAAGTGATGTCTCCAGCCACATGTCATAAATTGCCGGTGCAATCTCTTTTTGCGATCTTACGACCGCAGTTTCCTTTTTCTTCTGCATAATCAGATTCCTTCCCTGTATACAATCTCTCCGCCGCAGATGGTGCAGCGCACTTTTCCGTTCAATTTCCACCCGAGAAACGGGCTGTTATCCGACTTTGAAACAAAACCGTCTACGGTGTAGCTCTCCTTCGGGTCAAAGAGCACAATGTCCGCAGGGCCGCCCTCCGCCAGATACCCCGCATCCAGATGGTAGAGTCTCGCCGGATTGCAGGTCAGCTTTTCCAGTAATGACATGAGTGTCAGTTCTCTTGTGTCCACCAACTTCGTGATTCCGAGGGAGAGTGCCGTCTCCAGTCCGATGATTCCGCTGGGTGCTTCCGTGATGGGCTTTTCCTTCTCCTCGCGGCTGTGGGGTGCATGATCTGTTGCGATCAGGTCGATGGTTCCGTCCTTTAATCCCTCGATCACCGCAAGCCGGTCTGCCTCCTCCCGAAGGGGCGGATTCATCTTTGCCATGGTGCCGTAGGTGATGGCGTCCTCCTCCGTCAGGCTGAAATGGTGGGGCGTTGCCTCCGCATGAATGTCGCCGCCTCTCTTCTTTGCCTGCCGCACAAGCTCCACCGCCTCCTTTGAGCTGATGTGCTGGATATCAATGCAGGCGCCTGTCTCCAGCGCGATCTCCAGATCCCGCCGCACAAGATCGATCTCCGCCTCTCTCCTTGAACCGCCGATCCCATAATGCGCCGAAGCCTTTCCGGCATTGATACCGTTATTTTCGATAAACGCCGGATTTTCCTCGTGAAAGCTGATGGGGACATCCAGTTTCTTTACCGTCCGCATGGCTTCCCTGACCAGCGCCTCGTCCATAATCGGCACGCCGTCATCCGTAAAGCCCACCGCACCCTTCTCACAGAGCGCCTCCATGGGCACCATCTCTTTTCCCTTCATTCCCATGGTGACGGTGGCGCAGGTCTCCACATGGATTCCCGTCTTTCTGCCCTTCTCCAGCACATAGGACAGGGTTTCTTCATTGTCCACCGCCGGCTTTGTGTTCGCCATCAGCACCACGGTGGTGTAGCCGCCCTTTGCCGCCGCCCTCGCACCCGTCTCAATATCTTCCTTATAAGTAAATCCCGGATCCCGGAAGTGGGAATGCACATCCACAAGCCCCGGTGCTGCCACCAGTCCGGCAGCGTCCAGTACCTCGGGCACGGAATTTCCCGTGACCTGCGCCAGATTCTCATAGAGCCCCTGCCCGATCTTTACGATCCTTCCGTTCTCCGTCAGAATATCATAGTATCCCTCGTCCCCCGTCGCCGGGTTCATCAAATACGCATTCGCAATAAACAGCATGTCTTTCCTCCCTTCACCCGGTTTCATTATATGCAATCCCGGCAAATTTCGCAATCCCTTTGGATTTATTACATTCTTTCCCGTTTTCTGCATACTATGATAAAAAAAGAAAGTGGAATGTCTATGAAAAGAATAATTGCACTTCTGCTGCTCACCTGCATTTTCTTAAGCGGCTGTGCCATCGGAACGGGGGACGACACCCGCCTGCGCGATCTGGAATTTACCGTGATCAGTGAGGAGCGTCTGCCGGAGGAGCTGAAAGGGCTGATCGACGAACGAAAGGCGACGGAATTTAAGCTTACATACAGCGACAACGAGTATCTCTATATCTGCGTGGGCTACGGGGAGCAGAGCACCGGCGGGTACAGCATTGCCGTCAACGACCTGTATCTGACCGAGGAAGCCATCTGCGTGAACACCTGCCTTTTAGGGCCGGGACCCGAGGACCGCACCGGAGCCTCCCCCTCCTACCCCTACATCGTCATCAAGACCGAATATCTGGATAAACCTGTCATATTCAGCTAATCCTTGCGCTCGCCGCAATGCTTTAGTATAATGACTTAAGAGTTTCAAATAATACAAAGGAGATTTCCCATGATTCGTTTTCTGATTACCGCAACCTTTGTCGTGCTGTTTCTGATCCTTTCCATGCCTCTCATGCTGGCGGAGTGGATCATCGGCAAATTCAATATGGATGTCAAAAGCCGCAGCTCCCTCGCCATCGTCAACTGGGCGTTCCGCTGCGTGGCGTTCCTTTCCGGCACAAAGCTGATCGTAAAGGGGCGTGAAAACATTCCCGACGACAAGGCGGTACTCTATGTGGGAAACCACCGCAGCTTTTTTGACATCGTGCTGACATATCCCCTTGTGAAAGGGCCTACGGGCTATGTGGCAAAAAAGGAGATGGAAAAGGTTCCCCTGCTCTCCATATGGATGAAGGATCTGCACTGTCTCTTCCTTGACCGTGACAACATCAAGGAGGGCATGAAAACCATCCTCGCCGCGATCGAGAAAGCAAAATCCGGCATTTCCATCTGCATTTTCCCGGAGGGCACCCGCAACAAGACTGCGGACACCTTCCTGCCCTTCCATGAGGGCAGCTTCAAGATCGCCGAGAAGTCCGGCGTTCCCATTATTCCCATGACGATCGTCAACTCCGCCGCCGTGTTTGAGGATCATATGCCGAAAATCCGAAAGGCAACCGTCGTGATCGAATACGGAAAGCCCATTGATGTGAGCGCGCTCTCCAGAGAAGAGAAAAAGAATCTGGGCGCCTCCGTGAAATCCGTCATTGAGGAAACCTACTTCCGCAACAAAGAAGAATACATCAAATAAGAATCCCGCCAAAGCCTCATCACTTCTGATTTCCGGCTTTGGCGGGTTTTCTGTCTTAAAGGTAACATCAAATTGTCTGCAATCTCTCCACGATCCTGTGAAATTCCATGCCGTGGGACGCCTTGATCAGGACGGTGTCGCCCGGCTCCACCAGCCCGGACAGGCTCTCCAGAAGCTCATCCCGGTCGGAGAAATAGCGGATGTCCTGCGCGCCGTCGTACCGCTCCAGGGCTGCGTCGTACATATATCTGGACTGCTCTCCCACGCAGAACAGCGCGTCAACGCCCTGCTCTACCGCGTAAGCGCCCACCTCCGCATGCATCTGACCTGAGCGTTCTCCCAGTTCAAACATATCTCCCAATATGGCAACCTTCCTGCCGGACGCCGTGACCAGCAGATCCAACGCCGCCTTGGTGGAAATGGGATTCGCATTGTAGCAGTCGTCAATTACCACCATATCCTTCACCTTCATCAGATGGCTTCTTCCGTTCACCGGCTCCACACAGGCAATTCCCTCTGCGATCTGCTCTGCCGTCATGTGAAGCAGTCTTCCCACCATGGCAGCCGCCATGGCGTTGATTACCATGTGCTGTCCCGGAAGCTTGATCGTGACGGGTACACCGGCGTTTCCTGTCAGGGGATCCGCGCAGGCTCCCGCAAAGTGCATCTGCGCCCTGCTGCCGAACAGCCCTTCGTTCTCGATGTCCGTAGCGTACACCTCAAGATCCTCCCGCTCGGAAATGCCGAAATGATGGACGGGGCTTCCGTTCACCACGCTCACCATGGCAAGAAGATCGTCCTCGCCGTTTAGGCAGATCTGACCGTCCTCCTGCATATAGTCAAAAATTTCCGTCTTTGCCTTGAAAATACCTGCCCGGTCATGGAGATTCTCAAGGTGGCACTGCCCGATATTTGTAATGACACATATGTCAGGTCTTGCCATTGCCCCAAGCCTGCTCATCTCCCCGAAATCGCTGATGCCCATTTCCACCACCGCAGCCTCATGTTCTTCCCGGATGCGCAGAAGTGTCAGGGGCAGACCGATCTCGTTGTTGAAGTTTCCCTCCGTCTTGAGCACCCGGTATCTGCGGGACAGCACCCCTGCAATAAACTCCTTGGTGCTGGTCTTTCCCACGCTGCCCGTGATGCCCACAATGGGAATGGAGAGAATACTGCGGTAGTATGCCGCCATCTTACGCAGCGCCGCATAGCTGTCCTCCACAAGGATATAAGGCCCCCAGTTCTGCGCCTCTCCCTGTTCCTGACTAACCTCCTCCGGCGTCTTCTGCGTCACCACGCAGGCTGCTCCCTGCGAGAAAACCTGATTGATGAACCGGTGTCCGTCCACGCGCTCGCCGGGTGCGGCGAAGAAAAGACCGCCCTCCTCCATCTTCCGGGAGTCAATCACCGCGCAGGTCACCTCCTGCTCCTCGTGTCCTTCTGCCTGATAAAGGGCACCGCCGACTGCCGCCGCAATGTTTGCCAATGTCATGTGCTGCATGGTGTCTCACTCCTATCTGTCGCGCTCTCTCAACGACACTTCGATCAATTTCTCGCAAAGCTGTTCATAGCTGATGCCCACCGCTGCCGCCTCCTGAGGGAGCAGGGAGGTGGGTGTCATGCCGGGAAGCGTATTTGCCTCCAGACAATAGATGTCTCCCGCTTTTCCCATCATAAAGTCCATGCGGGCATAATTCCTGAGCCTGAGAGCGCGGAACGCCGTCTCGGCATATTTTTGCATCTCGGCGGTTTTTTCCGGGGAAAGATCCGCCGGGCAGGTCTCAATGGTACTGCCCGCCTGATATTTGTTTTTATAATCGTAAAAGCCGCTCAGGGGCGCAATCTCGATGACGGGCAGCGCCTTTCCGTCCAGCACGCCCACGGAAAATTCCCTTCCCTCTATGTATTGCTCCACAATGGCTTCGTTGTCATACCGGAAGCTCTCCGCTTTCGCCGCCTCGTACTCCCCGCTGTTTCTGGCAATGCTCACGCCTACGCTGGAGCCGCCGCAGCACGCCTTCACAATGCAGGGGAAGGGAACCGTTCCCGGATCCTGCTGCCCTTTCTTAATGCGGATGCCCTTGGGTGTGGGCACACCGTACTGTGCAAACATATCCTTTGACAAGCCCTTGTCCATGCAGAGCGCGGAACTTACGTAATCCGTTCCGGTGTAGGTAATGCCCATCAGATCAAAGCATGCCTGAATCTTGCCGTTCTCCCCGTTTTCCCCGTGGAGCGCCATAAACACCACATCCGCCGCCTGACAGAGGGCGATCACATTAGGGCCGAAAAACTGCTTTTCCCAATCCGGGCGCAGTGCTTTGACCGCCTCGATGTCCGGGTCTGTCTCGGAAATGCCCTTCACCTGTGCCTCCCAGTCCTCGTCCCTGTCAAAAATGCCGTCCACGGAGCCGTTGTAGCCCAGAAACACGTCCAACAGGATCGCCTTGTGTCCGTTCTTTTTCACCGCCCGGTAGATCATCTTTCCGGAAATCAGGGACACATCCCTCTCCGTGCTGATTCCGCCTGCCAAAACAACAATATTCATAGCCCATTCTCCATTCTCATTTTAGATATTCTCATGGCTCATTACTTCGCTCAACATCATTATGTATCTCGCCGTGTTCACGCTGTCCGCGCCCACCCCCGGCTGCTCCGGCTCTCCGTACAGGTAATTGTGCGCCTGTTCGTTGACGCCCGCAAAATAGCTCTGGTAATTCTGTAATATGGTGGCGTACTCGCTGTTCGTGATCACATAATCCACCGCCGCAACGATCACGGCGTCCCACAGCACGCTTCCGATCTCCTCCTCCGCGAGGCTGCCGCCCACCATGAACACATTGTCCTTTGCCCGCTCCGCCACGGCTTCCGCGTTGTTTAAGAACACCGCCAGCAGAGAACCGCACAGCTCCACATCCACCTGCCGCTTGGTTGCCGCGTAGGTGAAGGTACCGTACGCCTGCGCTTCCTTTTCCGGATGATCGGACAGCTCCTTTCCCAATGCGGTCAGCGCCTCATGGTACTGTCCCTGTCCCGTCGCACGGTAAAGCTCCGCCGCCG
>ERZ779737.228-NODE-228-length-57865-cov-20.941585_pt1 | contig 57865 bp, 100 predicted proteins | sample MGYA00511889_ERZ779737 | MGnify/ENA primary metagenome ERZ779737 (study PRJEB29588, sample SAMEA2163575) | human gut metagenome | biome: human gut; feature: human-associated habitat; material: faeces | place: Denmark | collected 2008/2010 ... | reverse complement strand
GTAATTATCATAACTTTCATTAAGGTCATAAGGAGTTATCTGGTATACATAATAAGTTTCTAAAATATTATACATTTTTAATCTTCTAAATAGCATAAATACTGGATTTTTAGTTGGGGTATGGCGTATATTTACGCCGCATTTACACCGCGTTTTTTACAAAATCAACAATTTTATTTTCGTTTTTAACAATTCTTTCGATGTCGTCACTTGCTTTCTGCGGCATAACATGTGTGTATAAATCCATTGTCATTTGTAATGTTGCATGACCTAAATATGATTGAACAACTTTCGGCTGCACACCTGCCTCAAAGCATCTTGTTGCAAATGTGTGTCTTAAAGCATGACCGCTGAAATATTCCATTTCTTCATCAACAGAACGGACAAGATTTATTGTATCTACAACAGAATCAATCGCCGCACTGTATAAAACCGAATTAAGTGGTGTGTTAAATTTTGTCGTAAATAAATAGTCGTTCTGCTCTTTAGGCTGTTTGTTTTTGATAACATGCTTCTGCCTTATCTGCCTTTCAAGATACTTTCTGCATAAGCTGTTCATAGGCACTTTCCTATTGCTCTGTTCTGTTTTAGGCTCTTCTAAATGAAATTCCTTGCGTTCATCATCAAGGTATTTCTGATATACAAGCGTCTTAGATACATTTATTAGCCCATTTTCAAAATCAATATCATTTTCAGTTAAGGCAAAAAGTTCTCCCGGTCTCAACCCTGTATTTACAGCAATATTGAATAGATTGTCGTAAAATGTGCCAGCACAGCATTCAAAAAATACTTCTTGTTCATCAATTGTTAATGCTTTAGCAAAAACTTCCTTTTTTGCCCTCAATTTAACTCCTTTTGTTGGATTTCTGGACATAAGCTCATCTTCCATCGCTCTTGAAAACATGTCTGATAATATAACTTTAATTTTGTTTTGCCGTTCATATCCATAGCCCTTATCGTCAGTAATATCAATTAATTGTTGAATATCCGACTTAACAAAGGAATTTATGTTGCGATTTCCCAAAAAAGGTGATATATTCTTAGTGTATATGTGAGTGTATTCCCTAAGTGTATTGGGGCGTACACTTTTCTTTTTGTACACATCTACCCAACGATTAAACCAATCGTCCAACTTAATGTTATCTCTTATGCTTGTAAATGACTGACTATCAGCTATTGCAATTGCAAGTTTCTTTCTTAATTCTGACAGTTTATCGTCATAAATGCTTTTTCTCTGACCGAATCTATCAACATACCTGCCACAATATTTTCCGTTCTTCCGTTGACAGATTCCATTTCCTAGCTCTTTACCTTTTAAATCCTTTCCCATTTTCTTTAGCTCCTTTCAATAAATAAAGAGCTATTGCGTGATAATTAATATTACTACACAATAGCTTATATTTCAATATATCTCTATATTTCCCTACTTTTTTCTATATATTTCTCAAACTCTTTACGCTTGACAAGCCTTTTATTTCCGACCTTTAAAACAAAGGGGCAACTAATCTCATTAAGCATTGTACTAATTCTATTAATTCCAATATTGCTATATTCAGACGCTTCTTCAACTGTCAGTGTTACTTTTTCCCATATAGGGATTGTTTTAACCATTTCATCAGTCCTTTCTATCTTGATTTTTATATCCTTAACTCTCCTTGAAATTGTTGCTTTGGATAACATGAGCCTCTGGCTAATTTGCTCTAAGCTCATATTACCCACAAGCAACTTGAAAATTCTCAATTCTTCCTCGGTAAAATTGGCATTTTCCAATATCTTTTCAAGCTCCGGCTTAGTAAGTTCTGACAACTTCATAAGCCATACTCCTTAATATTTAATTTTTATTTTTGTCTCTTCTTCTAACTGTTCAATAAGTTCTTTCGGATCTATGAGTCCTGCATTGAAATCTTCATTGAATTTATCAATCTCATCAATAAGTCGTTCTAGTCGCTTATTTCCAAATCCGAATTTATCGTGCAAAACCCATAACAGAATCGTTAAGGCATTGCCAAACATTTCTTTATTTTCTTTATTCTTCTGCCTGTTTAACTGAACTTTCATCATTTGTTCCTGAAATCTTCGTTGTTCCGACCTGCTCATTGTTCTTAACCTCTAACTTTTCAATTATTAACTTGTTATCCTGCGGATATATTTTATATATATCCCCTGCGCTTATAATACCTTGTCGCATAAACTTAGGCGGTATTGAAACTCGTCCGCAATTATCCATTTTGCGGATAACCATGTCTTTCTCGACATCTTTTTCAGTTATCCCATAATTTTTCCGATATGCTTTAAAGGTACTATATGGCATTCCGATTTTTTCTGTCATGCGTTTGTTGAGTTTCGCCGACCTTTTTCTTGCTAAAACTTTGGCACTTTCTTTAGAATTATATCTTTGATTCCATTCCGTAACCTTGCCACTCTCAACATATTCACACAACTTAGCTTTGCCTTTTTCAGAATTGCGATAGCGTTTTTGGTTTATATACTGTCTGCGCTGTTTATCTGTCTTATTCTCTATAGAATTTTCCGCGTCAATTTTAGCATCTCTGCTAAAATCTTCTTTTTCTGGCACATCATACTCGCAATCATCTAAAGTACAATTAAAGCAATCGGGATAAATACAATTTTTAGGTTTCATAATTTTTACCTCATGGCGTTTATTCTTTCTTGAATATCTTGAGGCACTTCAATATATTCTTCTGCGTTTGTATTTTGACCGATAAGGGCATTTTCTTTAATTTGTAATGCATTTATATCTCTTTGGAATTTTTGCTCGATTTGAGCCTTATACGAATTTACATTCGTCTTTTCGATAAGTGATTTGATATTGTCTGGCATACGATTTATTTCATTCGCACGCTTAACAACTGTTTCGTAAGTTCTTAGAAAATTTGATTGTATTACTGTTTCTATCATCTGATAATCTGATGCCGCCCAGTTTTTAAGGTTGTCCGGCATACCAACCGCCTGTTTTACAAGTGGCGGTAGCTTGTTAAATTCTTCAACCGCCCCATATGTGCCATTCCGTAACGCTTTACTAACTAATCCCCAAGCTGTCATTCCGTCAAGTTCCTGTGGCTGTGATATAGTCTGTATCTTACCTATCAACTGTCCTATGCTTGGAGCAAATCCGCTTATATCAGAGTTGATGTATGCTTTAAGTGCGATTGACACTTGTTCATAACTGTAATTTTCCAACATCATATTCCACATATCTACTGTCTCTGATAAATTGTTAGGCTTGTAGTTAGGGTAGCAATCACACATAATGCGAATGATTTTAACTGTTTCTTCTCTTACCATAATTAACCCCTTTTAATTGATTAGAAATAGTGTCTAGTTTGTCACATATAATAGCACTATTAATTGCAATTGTTCTTAAGAGTGATTCAACCGTTCCGTTGTGCGGATAATCGTATCTGAAATTAATTTCATTAAGTGTATCATCTAATCTACTCATTCTTACCACCTGCCTCTGATTCATACAAAATTTTGATGCCATCTGCATCTACATTTGAGCTTTTATTTGCTATGCTTCTAAAAATATCCACATAATCACAATTACCCAAATCAATAGGGCAATTATCTAATATATTTAATATATCTTCAATAACCGCTCTTTCACTATCATTAACTGTGATTTCGTAAATTGTATCTGAATACATATTTTTTCTCCTTTACACATTATCCCAATCAATAGCACCCTTATTGAAATTCTGATTGCCTTGCTTTTCGGAAACGACATTCTGATTAAGATAGCTCTCAAACTTCGTGCCAAACAAGGTATCTGGTCTTAAATACCTCTCTCTTTCAGTTCCAAGCCATTCATTAACTTTTTTATCTATGACTGTGTAAAAATCCTGTTCAGTATATCCCTCTTTGATTCTTGCCCCGATATGCTTCTTAGTATTAGGCGTATTGTATTTATATCTGGTATTGCATCTGTTATTTAAGTAACTAATAATATTTATATATATATTATTATCTATATTATCTTTCTTTTTATTTACTATATTATTATTAACAGAAACAGAATCAGATACAGTATCAGAATCAGAAACAGATGTCTCCATAGGGTATGTATATCCTATGTATAGGGTATCATTTTTAATAGAATCAACCATATCATTAACATATTTTCTAAATTCGTCAGATTTAATATGTTTGGCAACTCCTAAAACCCCTGCCAAGACTTTCTCTGATTTACTCCAGTTATACTTATACCAATGCAATATCAGCACTTCTTTAGTTTCTGAATCAAACTTAATAACCTTGTGCACCTTATCAAACCTTTCTAACAGTCTGATAACAGTATCTTTGTTATAACCTGTCTGCCTTGTCATTTGTGAATAACTAACCTCATAACACCCACATATATTTGTCTGTGGATTTGTTAGCAAATATATGTAGAAATACTTGTCCTCTGGCGTAAAATCATCTTCAACCTTGTTATCGGTCCAAAATGATAATTGAACATTTCTATATATTGCCATATTATTGCTCCTATTCTTCAAGTTCTGTCACATTGTTACTTCACTAAATCGTTGATATTAATTCTGAATCCGTCAAATTCCTTACCTTTACTTCTAACATAGGCAGACGTATCAAAGAACATCAAGTTACCCTCTCTGTCTGTTGCCATACTTACACCATTTCTTGTAAGGCTGCCTTTGAGTAGGTCAAGTAAAATCTGTATTTCCTGCTTTGTTTCGTCTTTCATTGTTTACCTCTCCATATTTCTTCATCAAGAATATACCGTCTGATAAATCTATCTGCGTATTGTGGGTGTATCATTGACCTTGCTGTTTTTCTGTCCACTCCCAACGGATTATCGCTTGTAACATATCTTTGCTTCATAACATCAACTGCCTCTAATGGTTCAAAAATAAAATTATTTTTAGGTTGTAAACCAATGAACCAATATTGTGTAGGCTTTTTATAGTAATCTCCATTCAAAGTCCTGTCTTTGTCTATGACATTAGGCTTTAGGCACCAAAAATGTGTTAAATAATGCATTCCGCTAGTGCTTAATGGATTTTCTATAATCAGCCTTAGATGTTTTCTTTGACAGACAATAACAAATTTGTTAAGTACCTCATAAAACAAACTTAACTGCCTATGTCTTTTCATTGACACCTCACATTTTTGCTCAATAGTGTAATTCCTGTACTGGTAAGCTGTGCAAGCCAAATGTCTTAACCCCTGGTCTGAAAAATAAGTGCAAGGGAAAAATGCAAATATCAAATCATCAGGGCTTATTTTGTCAAACAAACTCGGCTCACCTTGATACCCCTCCTCTATCTCTTTAAAAAGGTCTGTAATATAATCAGTTTCGTTAAATTCATTCTGAATATCATAGTCGTAGGCTTCAATTCCATACTTTTTGAAAGCGTTCTTGAATGTGCCTGACTGTTCAAATAAACAATGCACTATCATACTGTATCTCCTATAAAATCACTTATATCCATCTGTTGCTCTTTTTCAAATACAAGCATTTCATTCTTTGCACGCTCGTAAAAGTTTCTGTCAATCTCGAATCCGTATGCACTTCTGCCAAGTTCTGCGGCGGCTCTTAGTGTACTACCGCTACCGCAACAAGGGTCAATAACAACATCTCCCTCGTCTGTAAAAATCTCAATCAGCTTTTTAAGGACTGCTACGGGCTTTTGTGCCGGATGAATTTTCGGTACATCTTTTCCGTCTTTCTCCCACATCATATATGAACCATTGCTATAGTAAGTTCTGCCCCATTCCGCTTCATTACCGCCGTCAAACCAATTAAATACCATATGTCCTGTACCTCTGATATTCTTTCCGTTTTCATCAATCTGCAAGCCATTTCTGAATTTCGGTAACTTATTTCGATACAGTACAAGTGCATATTCCGTAGCACCTACGATACGCATATTAGCTTTAAGCACCTGTGGACTGTAATTTTTACAGAATACAAGCGGTATGTAATTGACAAATCCGTGTTTCTTTGCGGCGGCAATCAATGTTGACAACTGTTCAAATGAACAAAATACAATCATACAAGGGCTATTACTGCTTCTGCCCCTTGCGATAGGCTTTGTGTCCTCTTTTTTCAACATCTTTGAACAAAAATGGAAGTATTCATACAGATTAAAATTAAAATCTGAATTGAAAGCCGCCTTTTTCGCAAGTTTGCTTTCTCCGTTCTTATTATCGCCGCCGTTGTACCACATAGGGTTACTTCCGTAGAAGTTAGTTCCTACATTGTAAGGAACATCAGCAATGATAAGTTGCGCTGGCGGTATTGCATATTTCTTGTAATTCTGCATTGAATCACGATATATCTCGCATTTAATCTTCTTTTTATACATTCTAAATCTACCAAAAGGAAACCTCGGTTTTATGTGCGCACAACCTATTCCTTTCTTTGATTTTTAGTTAGTTACTGTGGTTTTCTGCCCGTCTGAAAATATTCGTCATAAGCGTCAACCGTATAGCGTATTTCACTCATAGCTATATCAACTGTTACATCTTTTCTATCCAATGCTCTTTCTGCATAATCTTTAATTCTCATCATTAAAGCCTGTGATATTACTATATTTGCATCGTTACTCATTCTGAATCGCCCACTTTCAATAAATCCATAAACTTCTCATACTGCTTCTGCGATACCTTGTTGTGCTTCTTATCGTCTCTAATTTCGATTTTAAGGTGTTTTTCTGCGATAGAGGATAATTCCCTCGCTAACACCTTTTTGCCTTGCTGTATGCCTTGCATATAGCCTTTAGGTGCTTTTCTCTCACCTATTGAACCACTAGCTCGATTTTCTCCTTGACCGCCTAAACTGACATTCCGAAGCTGATAACCTTTATCAGCATATAGCTTGATGTAATACTTCTCCTTTTCGTCAAGCTGACTTTCGGGGAAATTCAGAAATTCAACTCGCCAACCATAAGGGTTTTTCTCTTTGTCGTACAGCTTGTGTTTGCGTAAACTAAGGTTTATATGCTGTTCATAGCCTACAAGGTGGCTTGCTAATCTGCTAAGTGTATGTACTGCCTGTCCGATATACGCATACTTAAATCCGTTTTCATCTTCTCGGAGTAGAAAATATATTCCACTTTTGTCATTCAGCTTTGGATTCAGCTTCAACAGTCGCTTTTTGTTTTCCTGTTCTATCGCCTTGGCTCTTGCTATGTTCTGATAATTCAAGAATTATCACCTGCCTTTACTTCAAAAGGATTCACAAAATTATCAATAGGTTTAGCTGCCATACTAAAAGCCGTTGGCTGTTCATTAATGATAGTTTCAAATATTTCAGATAAAGCCTTATCGATATAATTTCTTTTGTGAATATCCTCAATTAGTTTATCTGCGTCAATCAGTCTCATATATTGTCTCCTGCCTTTACTATCTCTATTGCCTTTTCAAGAGGAATAAGATAATTATTGCTGTTGCCGCTTCCATACAATCTTACAGAAGAGTCTGTTTTCAACTGTTTCACAACCTTATCTACATCATAAGATGTTGGTTGTCTTCGTACTAATTCACACCACAAATCTACAAGCGAATCTGTACAATTTTTTCTTATAAACTTCTCAAATACATCTGCGTCAATTAATCTCATTCTTCATCGCTCCAATCTAATTTTTGACCGCAATCCCAACAAAACACTGTATTCTGCCGTTCGTTCATGTATTTTTCTAAACGTGCATTTCCACAAGTAGGGCATACATAAGCATATACTTTTTTTAATACACCTCTGTACGAATCGGTTTTTCTCGGCTTCTTTGGTATCCGCTTTTCAAGTGCCTGTATTGCAATCTCTATACTTTTGATATGTTCTCCGGTATTACCTTGTGCATAACATAAATCACAGTTGTCACATAATCTTGCATTACAATCTTCATAAATACCTTTTACTTGCATTTTTTGACATTTATGATATGCTCTTAGCTTTTCTGTTGCTTCATTCTCTGTCATACTCACACCTCTTTAATTAAATGGTAATCCCTCATCAGCTACATTGTCTGGAATTGACATAAAGCTGTCTGAATTAGCATTACCGCCCATAATTCCGTTACTGCTATTATTCTGCTGACTAGCACGACTTTCGCAAAATTCGTGTTTTTCAACAACACAATCATTAGTGTAGACTTTCTGTCCGTCCTTGTTAGTATAGTTGCCTGTCTGCCATCTGCCCTCAACGATAATCTTAGTTCCCTGGTGTAAATACTTCTCTGCAAACTCTCCATTCTTGCCAAATGCAATGCAGTTAATAAAGTCTGCTGCCTGTTCGCCCTCTTTCTTGAAAGCTCTGTCAACGGCTAATGTGTATCTTGCTACTGCCATACTTCCATTTGCCGTCTGTGAATATCTAATTTCCGGTTCTCTAACAACTCTTCCACATAAAATCACACGATTCATCTATTTTCCTCACTTTCTACTAACTCAAATCTGTATTTCTGTTCTGCATTAGGATATTTTTCCTCATCAACCTCGCTCATAAACATTTCAAGAGGTCTATTCCAGATATGCCTCTCATATTCATATACAACTGAAATTTCCTCGGTTTCGGTGTGCCTTGAAATACCGATAATAGTAACAATCTTGCCAATCTTAAAATGCTTATATTTCTCGCCTTTCTGTGGTAAAGGTCTGTCAAATTCTGTACTGATGTTATCTGCCTTAAAATGCCTTGTGAGTAATGCAAGGTCACAGTTTGGCTTATCTTCGCCATCAAGATTAAATTCTTCCGACTGTTCAATATGAAACTGCTGCCACCATTCGCCAGGCATAGTATCAAAATAACTTTCCAATTCTTTTGCTGTAGTTTCTCTATCGCAAACTAAATAGCCACTAACTCTAAATATTCTTGCCATATTCTCTCCTATCCGCTTCTGATTGAAGCCATTCCATACAACTAGCTTCTCCCTCGTATTCTTCGCCAAATGTGTTCTTAAAAGCTATAAGAAACTCTGCCAATTCTTCATCCGACATATTCCTTATCCTGCCGGCATTGGTCTGTCTGCTATCGCACCTGCAACAAGGCTCACTGTCTCTTGAATTACTGTTATGCTGGCAGTTGCAAGTGTGAACATCATCAACCCCACCTCTTAATTCAGCCAATTTGTTGTAAAAATGTCTGACATATTCATCTGTAAATTCGCCATATATCTTTTTAAATTTATTAAATTCATATATAGCATTGTCTTCTGCTAGTTCTCTTATATCTTCTTTACTCATTTTCTACACCTCTAAATTCTTCAAAATAGAATTTCACATCGTCCGACAAATGCTTTACGATTCCAAACCGCTCCGCCACTTGATAAGGTATGCTGTCACGCATAAGCCTTTTATGTATTTCTGAAAGATACTTTCGAAATCCCTCGACATCTAAAGTAGCTTTATAGTGATTGCAGCTCCTACAAGCTGGCATGTAATTTGAAATGTCGTCTGCTCCACCTATCCTAAGCGGTGTTGCATGGTCTACCTGCATATCTTTGTAAGCTATTTCTGTACCACAGTAAGCACAATGTCCGTTATACATGAGATATACAGTTTGTCTCACTTTTTTAGGTATTGCTTTTCTTTTACTCATTACTACCTCTCAATTCTTCCAGTTTTGCTTCTGCTTCGGATTTTGTTAGAAAAACCGAATTATTAAACCTGTTCTCAACAACCGATAACAATAAGAAAAACAAATCAACATTAGAAACCTCAACGATTCTTCCTTGCACAACATGATAAACTGTATCTCCCACCTTGCAAGGCAGCTTGATAAGCCTGCCCTGTTCTTCTAAGTCTTCATAATATGCTAACTTGTCAATCAATTGCTGATTTTTCGTCCGTATGCTTACTCTTTCGAACCATCTTCTGCTTTCCGTTAATCTCTCCATTACTGCTCCTTTCTGCCAAAATGCATCACCCAATCAATAAAATGCAATATAAAAAATAAGGGGTTTAAAACAAATGCAATTATAAATATCAATGTACAAGCAAAAATGTTAAGGTTTGTACATTCATATATCTGCTTTGGAGTAACTGCAACATTATCATAGTCCCCAAGCGTTGCAAAAAATATAATGATAATAAATATGATATAAAAAGCTAATATCAGCATTACTGCTCCTTTCTGTTTCCTTTCAATTTGCATTGTTATTGTATTTATTAAGACCATCCATCAGGATAAAAAACAGGAATGCCATTGTGTAAATATTCAGGACATTTCACTCCGCAATCATATATATCTCTATCCTTTTGTTCCATAGCAGAAACCTTTTCATCGTTATCCTCATACCATCTTAATTTGTCCATACAGTCAACATCATATTGTATCTTTTTCATGCAGCCATTGCATTTTTCTTTGACTAATATCTTGGTCTCTAATGCAGTTCCTCTATGATACCTATGAACATTAACACAATCTATACAAGGGTCGTTGCCGGACAATCGCTTATTTTGTAACTTTACTTCTGGATGAAATAACTCATATAATTTATTTGCCATTATATATAATTTCCTTTCTAAAACGGACACTCGCTAGGATTTTTCAAATCCCAACTTTTCCCTGCAACTGCAACATCTACATTCGCCCCACAAGCAACTTTCTTCATCTTCTCGATAAAACTATCTCTATCAGAATTTTCACTTGATAGATGGCACATTATGACGTTCTGTAAGCTATCTGAATAATTTGCCTTAACAAAATCACAAGCTGTGTCAATTGATAAGTGACCTCTGAAAACGTGATTAGCTTTGCCTGTATCTCTGTCGATTAAATCCTTGTCATAATTCACACCTAAGAGAATGTGGTTTATGTCTTTAAACTTCCATTTGACAACCTCACAATCGGTAATGTAAAGCATTCTCCCCATTTCCTTGTGAGTAATCAGAAAGCCATATATCGGGCAAGGTTCGCCATTTGCATCTGTATGTGTCCAGCTTCCGTCTATTGTTGTTAATGCAAACGTATCAATTTTAAAATTTGATTTTTTCACTCTGCAGCCAAATGTTTCTGATTTACTGGATATCAAATATGGTACAACTGTATGAAAACCAGCCTTGCACAACTCCAAAACTGACTTGCTGTGGTCAAGGTGTTTATGGGTGCATAACACACCCACAACATCTTTAATATTCCAATCTAAGCCTTTTTTAATTTCCTTAATCGGTATTCCACAATCAAGGATAAGTGTTTCTCCACTGTCGGAAGTTAAGGTGTAGCAATTTCCTGTACTTCCTGTTGCGATACATTTAAGCTTCATTCCTTAATTTCTCCGCATCTTCTCTTAACATTATTTTGAATTTTCCACCACACTCACAAACAGCTTTTGCGTCATAAACATTCCAATTTTCATTAGAACGTGATTCATCTTTTTGCTGTGGCTTTCCGCACAATTCGCACGCAATTATTATTGGATTTTGTTTCATATTTACACCTCGATTTCATCATCCTGCGGAAACTGAAAGTACTCTGTTGTAGCTTTCTGAAATTGTTCCTCACTCAAAATACTCTGTACTTCTTCAAAACGCTTTGAATTGGCTGTGCAATGACAAAACACATTATTTTCATACACTTTTCTAAGCATTTCCATAGCCTTAATTGCCTTTTCTTTAGCTGAATATCTAGCTAACTTTGTGCCATCCGGCGATGATAAATTACGACAATAGATAATTGCAATTTCTCCGTCCGAAAATTTTCCACTATCTATAGATAATAAAAAATAATCATATGGGATATCTACTGTTCCGTCCTGTGAAATTACTCTCATAATCAATCTCCTATTCTGTCTGCATAAATGGTGGCAATGTGCTATCTTCTGCCTGTTCTTCGGTTACTTCTGTGGCTGTACCCTCGATAATGTCTGATTCGTCAAAAACAACGCTGTTTGCGTTTTCTTTAATCTCATCAGCAACAACCTTTTCTGTATCAAGTTTTACATCTGATATATTCTGAAATTCCTCTTGCGCATATAAACCTTGAAATCTATCTGGAAATGCTTCTCTCAAAGCCTGTACAACAGCTACTTTTCTAATCATTGTAGCCGGTTTTTTCGCCCATTGGCTATTGAGCGAGCCATCTTTTTTTCTTCCTGCGTACTCATCAAAGCCTACTGACTGATACTCGTCCTCTTTTCCGTCAATAAAGATTTTCGCCCAGCCACCTACGATAGTTTCGTTAGGTAAAACCATTGTTCCCTCTCGCTCTTCAACAGTTCCGTCCTTTTTAATTACAACAATTCCTGCTTTCTTTCCCTTGTATCGTGGGTCTGCATTGGCTCTCTTTGTAAAAACATCTTTTCCAGTAACTATTGTGGCTGGGTCGTTACTTCCGTACTTAATAAGGTATGCTTCTCTCAAAAACGGATTTAAGTGCTGGTATCTGCATAATGACATAAACATCATTACTTCTCCGTCAGATACATTGCCGCCGCCACTTACAAGGTATCTTTTTATCATTGTTGGAGAAATTTTTACCATTTCCCCATTTGATTCATACTCGACTATCTGTGTATTCTCTGCCATAATTAATCCTCACTTTCTTCGATTATCTTTAATTCCCTTTCTTCTCTTTCAAGTATTTCTTTTGTCTGTGCAATCCTTGATTCTGCCCGTTTCTTAAATATCTCCTTGGCATACTCAAAATTAGGCTCTGTAAGGAATAAATAATTAAATCTCAATGCCAGTCCTTCTTCATCTTTTCTTACAGTACTTAAGTAGTTTGGAAAATTTCCACCAACGGACCTGTATGTCTTTGGTTTCTCTTCTGCTTCACAAACCTGTACTGTAATTCCTGTTTTCCCGTATCCTTTACCTGTATTCAATTTGTAAAAATAGAGCTTCATATTATCCCTCCACAATCTCTAATTTCTCACTGTCATTTACAATCAGCATAATCAACTGACTATCCACCATTTCAGCAACTTTCTTCTGATTATCTGTACTAAGGCTTTCAGAATCATCTAAAACAATAGGCACCGATATGCCGCTAATCTTCTGAATTGAACTGCAAATGTCAACTCTACCTAAAATCCTGTTTCCCTTGTTACTCATAGTTGTTAAAATGCTCTTTCCGTCAACTGTAGGTATGCAACAGCTCTTGTAATTACCATTCTTGGCATATTCAAACAACTGCCACTTAACCAAACCGAAATGACTGTTTACCGCTTCTGTCAAGGCTTCGTTCTTTGCTTTGTCTAATTTATCAAGTAAATCAAGGATTTTCTCGGCATTAGCCTTATTCTGTTCAGAATCAATCCTTGTCTGCCTTAATTCTTCAAGTCGCTGTTCATCTGCTGCCGTATCGGACCTTGCAATCTGGCTTTCACATTCTGCTAACTGCTGCCTTAAAGCTGTTTCCTGTGCCTTTAATTCTGCCTTAATCGCCGAAATATCATTAGCCTTGTGCATAGCTTCTTCTCTTTCAGCAATCTTCTGTTCAAGTGCCTTGTATTCTTCGGTGGCTGACACATCAATCTCCTGTGGAAGTTCTGCTAACTGCTTTTCAAGGTCTACTAAATCCACTAAATGTTTTTCTAACTTCTGCTTTCTGTCAGCCAATTCCTGTTCAGCTTCAACTAACAATCCTTTGATTTCATCAAGCATTTTCTTAGCTGTGTTGCCCTTATCGGTAATTCTGCTAAGTTCAGTTTCTTTATGTGCCTTAAAATCTGCCTTTAGTTTCTCTTTCTTTTCCTCTGGGTATTCCTGTTTACAATAAGGGCAAATAAGATTATTCTCGTCAAATACACGCTCTTTTTCAGCTTTCCATTCGGTTCTGCTATCATCAAGTGTTTTCTGATATTCAGCTATCTTGTCCTTATCAAAACTAACAACATCTTCTGCGTTGCTGATTGACTTCTTGCTATCCTCAATCACATAATTAAGGTTACTAATCTGTGATTCAAGTTTTCTCCTAGCCTTAACATTTTCTTCATTAGCCTTGCGTGACATATCACTAAGCTCAAACTTAAGATTAAGAATATCTGAACTAGCCTTGTCATATTCGGCCATCAGCTTATCATTGTCGGTCTGTTTTGCTATGCAGTCCTCAATCTGTTCTTTAAGGCTGTTCTTCTGTAATTCAAGGTCAGATACTTCAATAGCCTGTTTAAGCTGCACATCACGCTCTTTCTCTTCAATCTGCCCTTTTAACTTTTCGGCATTATCATCAACATCTTTTTTGATTTCATTGTTCATAGCACGTATTTCTTCATATGTGTATTTTTCAAGAAGTGGTACTAATTCAGCAAGTCCATTTTTGGATTTTGCTATATCAAGGTCAGTTATTTTCTTTACTAAACTGAAAAGATATTCTCTCATTTCCTTTGGCTTCTGTGTGAGGAACATATTGATATTGCTACACATTTTAAAAATGTTCATATTAATATCAAGGTACTCATTAAATGCCTTTAATGTCTTTGAAACGCTGTTGATATAATATGAATTAGGGTCTTTTACAGTTGTTATAGTAACTCCATCCTTTGTTACTTCTTCATAAGTGCGTTTCTGAACCTTTTTCAGAATGACTTCTTTTCCGTCAACATCAAGCGTAAGTTCAACACTTGTGTCCATATCGTCAACTGATTTTCCGTCAACTTCACGTCTGACAACTGGATTATCCTTTAACTCATAATCACAGTTAAATAAGCACCAGAGATAAGCTGTAGCAATAGTTGACTTGCCCTTACCATTCTTAGCCATAATCTTTGTAATGGCGTAAAAATCAAACTCAGCGTGTGCATAGCACATAAAATTTTCAAGCACTACCTTTTTTAAAACTGCTCTTTCCATAAACATATCCTTTCCTTATTATATATTCATAATGAATACGCCATCTTCAACTTGGAAGTTATCAATTTCCCTATCCGCATAGGCTGAATACTTAGCTTCTTCAAATGAACCGTTAAAAACTGTTCCCTGCTGTGGTGTCCATATCTGGCATGTAACATCTTCATCAATAGCCATACTTGCTAACTCTCTAACTGTAATCTCACTATGCATTAGCTTCGCCCTCCTCTGCGTAATCAATCCTGCTTACTGATACTTCATAAGCAACCCTTGTCTCAATCTCATTGTCACTTATCTTCTTAGCGTACTCTCTGCTCTGGAATCTTCCCTGGATCTGAATGTGTTCTCCAACTTCAAGCCCACCTGCAAATCTCGCATTTCTTCCCCATGCTATACATGGTATGTAATCTGATTTGCCATATGGTCTGTTTACTGCTACTAAGATATCCGCAATCTCTCTGCCCTTTGGAGTACATCTGTATATAGGTGGTTTGCATACGAAACCATCAAGTATAACTGTATTGATATTTTCTTCAAATGGTAGTTCGGTTGCGTCCTGTGCTAGTATTTCAAGTTCTCTTGCAAATACCGATAAAATCAGCTTGCTCTTCACATCATCAATATGCCTGTTGAAGCTCCTTATCTGCCCTGAAACTGTGACAACCTGTCCTACTTTGATTTCTCTGATATCAACAAGTCTGTCTGATATCATTACCGGTAATGTATCTTTGTTACCACTTGTTCTTGAACACTTGAGCATGAATACATAAAACCCCTCGCCAAGTACTTCATGTGAATATTCTGGCTCTCTCTCAACTACTCCTGCTAATGTGATATTGTTGTTATTAATTGCATTTTCCATTTCTTTCTCTCCTTACTTCAATATGTAACTTCCTATTGGTACTTTATCCATTCTTTCAATCAGATGGATTTTGCAGCTAAAAGTATAGAATTTTCTAAAATCCTTTTCTCTCATGGCTCTCTGCCTGTTTCTATTCAACTTAATGATTCTTTTTATGCTACTCATTGGCACTCTCCTTACATCTGTAATACATCGTTGTTATAACCCCTCTTGCTGTGAGACAGTCATAGTTTTTCCATGTTGATAAATCATGGTTAGCTGATTTAATTGCTGTTCTAATTGACCTTTCAATAGATACTGGTGACCTATTTGTTGCCTTAGCAATACTGTTGTAAATATTTTCCATTGATGTAAAATTTCCAAAGCGTTTGACAGCTTCGATTATGTAGATGTAACCTCTTTTATTAGAGAGAATTCCCAGGTTGAACATTTCTTCTCTTATCCTTACTTCCATAAACACTCCTTACTTGTAGCAAAAGTACATGTTCTGTACTTTCTTATAAACACCGCTACCTTGTTTAAATTCAGCTTGATACAACACATTGCTAGGTATGTCATATCCGCTTATTAATAATTCTTCTGCTATTCTCCAGCACCTTTCTGTTGACTCTTTATAGAATCCGCTGTTTTTAAGTTCTGTACATTGATATTGCCCTGGCTGATATATAACTTCTTCAATGCTGTTAGGGAAATACTCACTCTGTACTCGGTTCAAAACAACGGCTCCTGCAAGATATAGCATTTCATCATCGTTGCATGTCGCTCCGCATTCACCCATCAGCAAATGTGCCATGAGCGATAACTCATATTCATCAACACTTATCTCTCCAGTTTCAACCTTATAATCAACATGTGAGTTGTAGCATTCACTTAACACTGCACTCTGCTGATTAATCTTAGCTTGCGGTTGTACCGGTCTTAGAATCAACGCTATAAGGCTGATTCCTGCCAGTGCTGCGGATATGTTAATTATCTTTTCTTTCATATCTTCTCCTACATGTTTGTATCATGTACCACTTCGGCAAGTGCTATTAGCAACAAATAGGTGTCGATGAATTCGTGTACATCAGCCAAGTATTTTCTTTTAATACTCTTGTATGTCGCCACGCACCCGAATTCGCGTTTTAACTGCTTGTATATATCTGAATATACTGAACCGCGAATACCACCGTCTTTGTACGCATTGCTGTCCTTTCCGCCAAGTACTTCAATTCCTTTCTTTCTAACATGTTTCTGCACTTCTTCAATCTCACAGCCGTAAAGCGGAGTTTCTTCTTCGATACTGGTTATCTTATCTTCAACCTTATCAACTCTCTCTGTGAGTTCTGTGTTTCCCTGTGCCAATAATCTAATCTGTTCAGATGTTGTCAAAGGCTTACTGTAACTTCCTGTCTTTCTGATTGACGGAAGAACTTCTGATGTAACCCATTCTGTAAATCTCTCTGCACTTTCTTTACGGCTCTGAAAGATTGTTTTGTAAAGATTAGCCTCGCTTATAAATGTCATTTTCTGCATTCCGCCCTTTGTAAGGGTGTCCGCAGTATGGATACCCTTTTCAGATAACCTCTGCTTAACATTTCCTACATTTGATATTTCCAATGCCTTGCATACATCAGCCAAGCAAAACATAGGTTCATCATCTTTAGTAATGGTTCGGATTTCTCCAAACTCTGAATTGCTAAAAATCTGTAGCTCCATAAACATTCCTTTCTAAATAATGTGTGATATATTTTGACCTTTTAAGGTGCATTTGAGCAATTTTGCTCATTCCTATCTGCTGTAACTTGTAGAACTTTATATTTATTGATACAATAGAGAAGTGATGGTAGACACTTTCCGAAAGGAGATTGTATGGATACTGTCATAGCATTGTGCGTATCAGTGGTTGGCTCATACTTCTGCGGCGTAGACTTCTGCACCCTGTACGCTCTTATTTCTATATCAATAGAATTAAACAAATATGCTAAAGACAAAACTGCCAATCGGTAGGTAATTCACACTTGATACGAACAGGGCGCTATCCCTGTCAAAAAGAACTAATGATGTTTGAATAAAAGTTTGTAACTATTTACCGCTACCATCACTTTTCTATTGCATCAATATTAAAAATTCTAATTCTTATCGTTTCTTAATTAGCAATCAACAAGCGCTGTTTTGCCAACTTTTTCCGCCTGTGCATTAAGCTCTTCGCAAACCTTGTCAATTTTTGCGGCTACTGGACTGTTTTCTAACTCTACAAGTGCTCTTAAAGCTGAAATTTCCAATTCTGTCTTTTCTTTTGCAGATATGTCGCTTTTTCTTGTTTTCTCTAAATCCTCAAGTATGTAATCTTTTAATAAATTAATTTGAATTTCATTCATTGTTATTATTATCTCCTTTTTATGTTATAATTCCTTTACTAAATAAAGAAAGGTGGTGTAAATATGCTTCTAAAATTTCAAATAACTTGCACTTGTTATAGCAGATATACTGTTAACGAAGATATATCTACTAGCAAGATTGTTTGCCCTAACTGCGGTCTTGAATATCCTTACTCTGACAAAGTATTATCTATACTCAAGACTGCTAAGGAAATACCAGAGGGTAACATTACCTCTGATAAAGAATGCTGTATCAGTGTTCTTTCTCTTGGGGAAGAAATGAGTGGTTTTTAATAGATTGTTTCATATACTCTAAAAAACCAATCATTTCCGCAACTGTTAGTTTGCTATCTTTGAGTTCTGATAAAACTTTATTCTCTAATTCAGAGATAGCAGACCTTGAAGAAAAATATTTCTCCATAAATACAGCTCCCTCACAGGTTTTGCATAAGTTGTCTTTAAGACTATTAAGATAACTTTTCTCTACTTCATCAATAAAGCTTGCCATTCTTACTCCTTTCTAAAAGTTAAATATTTTGAACTTCTAAAGCAAAAAAATAATCCTGTATATCATCTTCTGATAAATCTAATAATTTAATTGCTTTTAAAATTTCAATCTGTTTCCAAGGTCGCTTGCCTGTCATTTTAAGTGATAAAGTCCTGTCTGAACATCCAAACGCCTTGGCAAAGTCCGTCTGACTTCCGTACTTTTCAATTATGCGACCTCTTAACTTACTGTAATTAAAAGCCATTCCAATTCTTCTCCTTTCTCCGTTTTTTGTTCAATGTTTTGAACTGATTGTATAATAGCATTATTAAATTAATATGTCAATAAAAAAGTTCAATATTTTTTACTTTTTTAGTTTTACATCTTGAACTTTTGTTCAAATAATGGTATATTATCAACAGAAAGGAGGATAACTAAGATGAAAGAGAATACATCAGATAGGCTTAAACAGCTAATGAATGAACGGAAGTTAAAGCAAGTTGATATTTTGAATTTATCATTACCATATTGTAAGAAATACAATATCAAGATGAATAAATCTGATATTAGCCAGTATGTATCAGGCAAAGTTGAACCTAGCCAAGAAAAGCTAGTTGTCTTAGGAATGGCTTTGAACGTGTCAGAAGCGTGGCTAATGGGATTTGATGTTTCGCCAATCCGTAAGGATAATTCAAAAGAAGCTGAAAAAGATGTTGATTTACTTTGGAAGTTTTCTATGTTAGAACAAAGAGATAAAGAAACGATATTAGATATGATAGATGTTATGTTATCTCGAAAAGAAAAGAAGTAGGGTTTTACCCCCACCTCTTCAAAAAGTTTTCTATGAATGAATACAGGTACTCTAATGTACCTGTATTTTCTATTTTTTCTATTAATCCGATAATCTTTTGCTTATATTCCTCATTCTCCATATATCCCCCTTATTGCACGATATAACACTGGTAGCGATAGTGTTATTATAGAACATTTGTTCTTTTATGTCAACCTATCCCCAGTAGATTAACAGTTTTCAGCGGTGACACTGCCAACGCCAATCAAACAGTGCCACCTAGCCGAAACTTGAAGATTCTGTCCGAACTCTCTCGGACAATTATTATTATAAATACTGATAATGTAAAAATCAACTTAAAGATATCGCAAGTTTCGACAACATTCGACAAATTATGCATATTGTGATATGATTAGTAAAATTAAATTTAAGGGGGATTTGCTTATGAAAAAGAGAATTGTAAGCATTATGCTTGTTGTGTGCTTATTAAGCCTTGTAGCGTGTCAGAATGGTGCTTCTGATAATATCGAGAGTACCGCAACAGAAACACAAACTGAAACTCAAACTAAAAAGAAAACTTCTGGTTCTGGAATAAATAAAAAAGCTCTTTTTAAAGATGTTGCTTTTAAAGAAGATAGAATGATGTACTCTGATAAAGCTACTGCTTCCGATTTAACAAGAAAACCACAAAATTATATTGATAAAGATTTTGCACTCGAAACCCATGTTATTCAGCTTGTAGAAGATGGCTCTTCTTTTCTTGTTAAGGGTGGTCCTGAATGTTATTCTGTTATATTGTGTTCAGTATATGAGAACAACCTTTCAACAGGTAACAATATATTGGTTGTTGTTAAGTTAAATACCGACCTTGATAGGATTATAGTTAATGATAATGTTACATTTTATTGTAAAGGAACTGATAAGACATATTCATACACTACTGTATTAGGCTCAAGAGCGACTGTTCCTGTTGTTATATCAGAAATGTATGACATTCATTAAAACATTACCGGGAGTATTACGCTCCCGGTATTTTTATTAAAGTTAGACTAATTCACAATCAGCTACATTGACCACTGCGAATAATTCTCCGTCATGCACAAGCACAACCCTGTCTCCACTTCTTTCTGATACTGTATACTCGTCATACCAAGCCTTAATAGGTGTGCCATCATAATCAGTATCGCCGACAAATCTCACTGTGCTACCCTCTTCAATATCTTCACTGAATGGGATATCAGTAGGTGTATCATCAGAGCTTGCACCGCCGACAAATTCAAGATTAGCAATATTTACAGCGGCTGTGATTGTTGTGCCGATACCTATAACAATTCTGTCTCCGTCCTCTTCAATTACATCATATTCATCATAATATGTCGTGAATCTGGCACCGTCATAATCAATGTTATCAAGCACTCTAACTTTCTTGCCGTTGCCACGACTTACTGTATCTGTGTTGACATCATTGTCATTGTCATAAATACACTTAACAAGGCTGATGTTATCCTCGTCAATAGCAGCAGTGGTTACGCCGTCAACACCGATAACAACTCTTCTGCCGTTAGCTGATAAAACACTGTACTCATCATAGTAAGTGCTAAATGGCTCGCCATTATCATACTGAATAGCGTTAATAACCTTAACTGTATCGCCCTTATGGTATTTAGTGTCTGGCACTGGCTCATAGTCTGGTACTGTAATTTCTTCAACGACATGGTTTGTGCAATAATCAGTGTAGCAATAGTTCTGGTCTACTGTCTGCCCGTTAATCTGTGCGTCTCTAAGATAATTAACACTTCCACCGAACTGCCACATATCATAATCAACGGCAATTCTAGGTTCTGCATCTGAATACTTTGCTACCCAAATGGCATAACCAGCTTCTTTTACTCTTGAAATGTCTACATAATTGTTAACACAGTTCTCATATGAGTATAAGCCGACATTCTTATATCCTGCATTTCTCATTTCATCAAGAAACGCCATAATAATGTCTGTAAGGTCGTTGCCAGTAACCATGCCTGCTTCAACATCATAAAACACTGGATAACAAAATGATTTACCTGCTAAAAGCTGTGTAAAATATCGGGCTTCATTTACAGCTTCATCAGCACTTAATGCATTGCCAAAGAAATAGGCTCCCTTGTGGATTCCTGCACTTTCCAACTTGTTATAACTGTTCTCAAACTCTCTATCTTCGTATAAGCCATCATCAGCACCGCCTGCCTTGATGATTGCAAAGTCTACACCCTCATTATCTTTTGCTCTCTGAAAATCAAAATCTCCTTGCCATCTTGATGTGTCAATTCCGAATAATTTGCTCATAAATTACCTCCTAAATTTAGAAAAATGTGTATCAAAAAAGCACCCTAGTGTTTCCACTAAGGTGCTTGATTGTGAATATTATATTGTTAATGTTATGCGGCACTGCCAACCTTACTAATTACTCATTCCGCGACTAAACTGCAATAATATTAAATGCACCGGTGCAATTACTAAGGCAGTATCTGAAACTTAACTAAATATAAGTGAGCCTATAATATAATCACCCTTTTGGAATTCGCTTGTTGCCCATGCGCCTTTCTTCCCATCTTTCGTATAGTATCTTGCAAAGGAATAATGTTGGCTTGCAGAGCTATATAACAATGTTGTTCCATAGCCTATCAACTTTGCTCGAACTACACCTGTGGCATCATAAGGAATATAATTGCTTTCCAATATTTTATTAAAGTTAGTAATACCCATATTTTCAAGAACTGTTTCTATGTCATAATATCCTGTAAAATTATTCTGTGTAGAATCTTGTGTTTCAATTTTGGAGGCATAGTATAAAATCCCTGTTTTGGTAGATTTATTATAATAGCAATAATTATAGCCATAACCTTCAAGAGTACCATCTACACTTGCAATATTTTTGCAAAAAGAGTTTTTAACGTCAATATTACTGTTTAGTTGTGTAACTTCATCACGAAGATTACTAATCATATCATTGTTATTCTTAATACCTGCGTCCATTATATTTAAGTTTGTTGCATTCCAGGGAGTACTTTTGCTTGGCGATTGTTGCCAGTTTACACGGCTGTACGAAAGAAATCCAGTTAAGCTCATAATTTGCCTCCTAAAAAATAAGAGTGCAGGCTTAAACCCACACTCTCTGATGATTTACTCTGTTACTGTTCCTACTGCGTTTATCGTATCTGAATCAATTGTCTGCTGTTCACTCTTTAGCAGCTTATTGACTTCTGATTTAAAATTCTCATAATCATTATCACATTGTGTCTGATTTGCAAGGTATAATTCCTTGTTAGTAATTGTCTGACTAATTGTCAGTGAACCAGTTTCCGGCACAGCCGCATACATTGTCATGGCTGATTGACCATTAATCACTGATGTTCCGCTTAAGTTTGTTGTCTTTGTTATACTTAACATATTGTTTTCCTTTCTACCGCTGTGCAGATTTAATACCAATTTTTTTGTGCCCAATCCCATGTAGCGACAGCTACATCGTCAACATATATAGTTAAAACGCTTCCGCTCCAATCAAATGTTACTGGATTGCTCATAGACAAAGCAGGTCGCATATAGTTTTTAAGTGAAGGGTGATATAGCTTAACATTTAAATAGTCATTAAAAACACATTCGCTTCTACTTAATATCCAGTTCGTTCCTGAACCATCATCATTTGACATTTCAATGTAGTGTCCTTGTATCTGTAAAAATGCACCTGTACTGCTTTTCATAAGGTATTCACCACCAATAATAGTAGTGGTCATTGTAATACCTCCGTCAGTTACATTTACATTTTTAAATGTGCCTTCTAAATCAGCATCAACAGCTTTTAGCTTCTTACAGTCTATCGAACCATCTGCTGAAATAGTAGTATTAGTAGATGTAAGCGTGAACAGATTACCATTGATATTAACAGACTTATTACCACTAATATTAATTGTGCCTTTAGCTTTAAGTGTTATATCGTCTGCAATAGCTTCTATGGCAGATTTGAGTTCTCCGCTTGTCGGGTCTTTCTTGATATAAAGGTCAAGACTTGCTGTTGTAGCATAGCTTTTAAGGCTGTCAGTTGTGGCATAACTTTCAAGACTCTTCTTAGTAGCATAATTATTAGAGACTTCCAACTTGATACTATTGCTTTCCTTGGTTATCGCTTGTGTTATAGCGTTGTTCATAGCTTCTGTAGTGCTATAGCCTGTAAGAGCATTCTTTGTTACATAAGTTGTGGAAATTTCACTCTTGATACTATTGCTCTCTGCACTAACTGCCTGTGTAATAGCATTATTCATTTGTGTTGTAGTGCTATAATTGTTCTGAACATTCGTTGTAAGGGTAGATAGGTTTGTACTTATATTGTTTACATCAATTCTTAATGAAGCATTCTGATTAAGAAGATATGTTGTTTCTGTCGCACTGATTTCCACCCAATCATGCGTTCCGTCAGATTTTCTTATAAATCGCCATGCCCTTTGCTGGTCTTTCCAATATACAATAGTCCCAACATACTTCTCATACTCATCTTCTGTATACTCCCATGTGCTATCACTAGGATATCTATCATCGCTTGGATATATCTGTATGCTCCACTCATTAGCAGGGTAGTTATCCTTAGTCGGTGCATGTGCAATCTCATATATCTTATGATTGCCATTAAGCTGATTATCAATATACTGGTATTGATTTGTAACATCAACTGTCAATCCATTTAAGTTCTGTTCAACAGTTGTCAGCTTATTAGATATGTTTGTAACTTCATCTTGGTTAGCTTTCTTCTCAACTACAGTTGTAAGACTTGATATGCTCGATGTGTTAGTGTCCGTTGTCTGTTTAATGCTATTGACAGTATTACTCAAAGTTGTAACAGTGCTACTATCAGCCTTTTTAGAAAGCGTTTCGGTCATTTTGGTTATGTTACTACTATTTTCATCTACTGTCTGCTTAACAGTATTAAATGTAGTAGTATCAACCTTATTACCCATATCAGTTTCAAGGCTGGCTGTTCGTGTTTTAAGACTTGATAATTCACTGTCTGTATTAGTTTTCCATGAACTTATTTCAACATTAAACTTCTTAATTCCTGTAATCTCACCATTGATGTTAATAATGTCCTGTAATGCTTTAGTAACATCACTATCCTTAATTAATACCCATTCATATACAGGTGCTTGTTCTGTGCCGGTATTGGCAAATCTGTAAGAATATCCGTCTGCACTCGAAGCTGGATTAACTACATAACAGATATCGCCTATATGCTTTTTTCTCGTAGCATTATCAGTCCAATTAACAGCTGGCTCATTATTAAGAGTAGGTATTTCTGTCTTGGTGAATGTCTCAATGTTTCCGTCGATTTGCCCCTGTAAATCTTCTTGTACCTTATCTAAATATTCTTTTGTTGGCACTTCCTCGGCTAATTTATCTAAAGATAAAGAACCTGTTCCGATACGCTTTCCGTTAATTGTACCTACTGTAATGTTATCTGCATTAAGATTAGTAACTGTAATCTTGCTTGCGTCAATAGTACCTGCTGTCAGCTTGTTTGCTGAAAGACTTTGTACCTTTTCGTTTGTTACTGCACCATCTTTGATAAGTGATGTTGTAACAACTTGTCCTTTGACATTCGCAAAATCAATTTGTGCGTACTTTAAATCCGCTATGTCCGCTGTTAATGAATTGGCTTTCAATTGCGCAATTTCAGCATTAGCCGCCTTAAGGCTTTCCACATTAGCATTAATGATATCTGCATATGTTGCATCTAGTTTATTTGTTTTAAGGTTATCAATATCAGCATTAACAGCCTTTAAGGTTTCAATGCTTGCGTATCTGATATCAGCTTCATCAACAGATAGTTTATTAATAAGCGCTTTATTTACAAGTATCAAGTCAGCATAGTACCGTTCCATCTGCTTAGTAATAGGTCCAGAAGCAACGCTTGTATTCTCCGTGTCAGATTGACCTATAGATGTAACAGTATCCATAAGTCCGCCGTCACATTCGTGTGTAATCTGCATTATAGGCACTTTGTAATCAACGCCACTCTTGTTGACAGTTATAATGTCGCCGACTTCTAATCGGTAATCACCGACAAACTTAACTGTAAGCGGTCTAAATGTAAAACCACCTATCTTTTTATAGACTTCATCAAGAATTGCCTGTGTCATAAACGGATTAGCAAATGTTAATCCTGTTGCTCCGTCACCAGAAGTAATCTGACTTTGTTCTGTGGAACCACTCTTGGTATTATTACATGTCAGTTTTTGTATGATAAAATCTTTACTCGTTGTGAATGTAACGCCTTGCTGATAATACTTATGTCCGTCAAGTACATATCCACTATCTTTATACCACCTTAATTCAAGGTTTCCGTCAGAATTAATTACCGCATTACAGCCTTGTAGCATAGCCATATAACCGATAATTTCTCTGTAGGTATATCCTTGTGGCTTGTCGCTGATAGTATGTGCTGTAACTATATTTGTTGCTAAAGATATCCCTAACTTGCCACATATCTCATTAAGAATAGCTTTATCTGTGCTAGGAAATGCCATGTCCGAAAAGTAAGGCATGTCAGCCTTGTACATTCTGTCGTATGCTTCATAGCTTGTGTATTCTCCGTCACTTGTCTGCTTAGTAACTGTAAATATTCCCAACTGAATATACTCAATCTCTGTGTCAACCTTAACACCCTCAAATATGGCAATCTCCTTATTTTCAAGGCTTGTTGTTGGCATATAAATAGAAAAGGTAACACCGCTACTGCAAGTGTTACCTATCGTAATTTCATTATTGGGATTTATTATGTTTTGAAACTTGAAATTGTTAAGCGTTTCAGTATGTTCTTTTCCATCAACAACATACTTAGAATAGTATCTTGCACTATTTCCCTTAACAATTTCCGTCATAGCTGTGTCTAATATCTTCATTCTACACCGCCTTTATTGATTAATTAATGGCTTATCATAAATTCAATTGAGTATAATTTAGCTGGTGTAATTTCTTCGCATTTATCGAATGCGTCCATAGGAAGCATTGTCATGTCAGGCACTTCAATCTCTTGCTCATTGATTTCCTGCAATTCTTCCTGTAACTTCTTTAAGTTCTCTGATGTAACCTGATACTGATTATCGTTAATAACTGGATTGCCGCTGTCGTCCTTATCTGCATACTTAACCTTAGTATCTTCTATGGTCTGTAGCGTTGCTTTGTACAGTTCTTCCAATGCCTTAATATTGCACATAACAGCCATAGCAATTCTGCCTGTAGTCTTGTCGTGCGATATGTTACTTAAGCTCTGGAATCTGTCTATTAACTCACTCGTTTTAAGTTTCATGTGGAACTCTCCTTTATTTCTGTATTAGACTTAATTTTGCTCCGACTATTAGTCCGTCCTCATTCTTCGCCCTTGTGAGATACGGATATGTCACATCTCCTGTGTATATTGTCATTTCTTTTTGCGTACCTCCTAAAAATAGGACTTGTGCTGTTGGGAATGGGTTATCTACGTCGCTTACTACATTATCAAGCAATAGTGCCTGTTCACCTGTTAATGGCGGTAATTGAAGCTCAACTTTGTCTTTGATATCCACGATTGTGCCTACCATTTCTCCGTAATCATTTCTTCCTGTATTTTTAGACCATATCTTATTCCTACTGTATGTGTAGCCGTTATATGCTACTGGGAATCTAACCCCCTCAATCACAACTGCGTCAATCAATCAAACCACCCCTTTCAAGGCATTAAAAAAGGAATGCACCATTTCTGATACATTCCTTAATATTTCTATTGCATTAATTCAATTAGTGTTATATAATATTTGTACTGCTTGTTTAAGTGGTATTGTAACTTTTGGCTGTCAGTTGTCGGGCTGACAGCCTTTTGTTTACCAAAAAATCAGCCCACATCTGTTACACATAAACCTATGTTGTGAATAAGTTCCGCCCTGTTGCTTAATCTTCTCTTTCTCATTAACCAGTGTAAACGGTCTTAAAGGATTCAAATTAACAGTATATCTTGTCTTAGTTTTCTGCGGTACAGTTGTTGTAATCTGCGTGTGAGAACAATCCCAACTACTACATCTTGGACAATATACTTCAACCAATCCGTTTTCCGTCGCTCTGTACACTCCTTTAAAGTTAGGATTTAATGGGCGTTGAACTTGTGGCTGTTGCTTTTTCTTTATCCCTATTGCTTCTAGCATTTCATTTAGTTCTTTTTTTACTGACATACATATTTCCTCTACTGTAATTCTAATGTTAATTTCATAAGTTTTTTATCATCTCTCAGTGGCGTTACTTCTAAATCAACATTACTTTTATCTTCTAGTATATATATCCTTGCAACTGTAATATTTGTATCTGTCTGTAATTCTCTTGCAATATTATTGTATTCGTCAATGTCAAAACTAACTAACGGATAGTCGAGTTCTTTGCCGTTCTGAAAACATGTAACATTATAATTATATGCAAAGGCTGTGTTATCTTCTGAATTGTTTGCAAAGTCAAAATAAACAACAAGAACTTCTCTGTCATTGCTATCTGTAATTACATCATGCTTAAGATATTTAAGCGTTGTATTATCATATGTAATTGTATCTGTGTTCTGTTCTGTTGTAGCAGCTTGTTTAGTGACATTTATGCCGTCTGCATTATTATTATTTCCATTTCTGTCAATTACTACTATTAACATTAATATCGAAAATATAATTGCAAAATAAGAACCTAAATGCCTTTGTGATCTATTCCCTTTGCTTTTAGTCAAATCCACAATAGCTAATATAAGTGCTACTGGAATTGTAAAAGTAAAAAGTGCCATAACCGCTGCCACTATGCTAAGTTTACTATCTTTCTTTTTCTGTTTCTTATCTCCCATATTGCGTTACCCCTTTGCTTTTTATATATAGTAAAAGAATAACACAATTCTTTTATCTTATCAATACGGAAAGGCTGCTTGCCCTGTCATATTAGTATAGTTATTAGCTTTATCTTGTACCATTGTAAACAGCTTATCTGCGTCACCTTGTAATGTTATGTTTACATTGTTGTTAGCTTCTGACATAGCCGCTACAACTGCATTGTAAACCGCTGGATAAACTGCGTTGGCAATACCTGTTGTGATTTCCTGCTGATTGGCTACTGCTGTTCTTCCGTCCATAGTACCAACCATTTCGGGTCCAACTTCGTTTGCGACAAACAATTGTCCTTTGCCTGGGAATCCGCCGTTTGCATACCAATCAATACTGACTTTTGGCACTCTAGGCGGTGCAAGACTAAATTCTCCGTCAATCTTAAAGTGTGGTGTATCAATGTGTGGAAATTCAAGTCCTAAATCATTCCACCACTGCTTAAAGCTGTTCCAAGCGTTCTGTATCTTAGTTTTAAAATCTTCGATAGCCACAGAAATGCGTTGGAGTGCTGGTTTGCTATCCCACCAATCTACAACATCATCCCACTTCCCTTGAATACCTTTTTTAATTCCGTCAGCTAAGTTTTCCCATTTTTCCTTAGTAAACCACGGTTTCACATCATTGCTCCACCAAGAAACAATTGCAAGACTGTTCCACCAACCAACGATTGAATCCCATTTTTCTTGTATTCCTAATTTCATTCCGTCAACAGCGTCAACCCATGTATCTTTTTCAAACCACGGTGCAACATTATTATTCCACCAGCTAACAATAGCTGTATTGCTCCACCAATCTGAAAAACTGTTCCATTTTTCACTTAAAGATGTTTTTATATTGTCTCCCAGTTCTCCCCATTTTTCCTTAGTAAACCACGGTGCAACACTTACAGTCCACCAATTTGCTATATCATCTTTATGCCCGAATGTGATAGTTTCTATCACTCCGTCAATAAAGCTAGGTAAATCTTCAAATGGTGCTTTTATAAGATATGCTAATTGGTCGAACATTGACATATCTATTTTCTCACCTGTTAATTTTTCATTGAGCCAATTGCCTAAATTAAATCCAGCAATAGCAGCTACTATTCCACCTACTATTCCAGCACCTATAGTTAAGCCTATTTCTGTTGCTGTTCCTGCTCCTATAATAGTGCCTATATCTGTTGTAAGTAATCCACCTATTCCTGATATTATACTACCTGTTCCGAATGATTTTAAAGCACCTTTAATACTTGTCCCTATTACTGTAACAAGTTTCTTTTTCAAAACACTTCCTAAGCCTGTAAATTTTAATGCTGCTATAGCCGTTATTAAGGTTGTTTCGATTGGTGCTGCCGTAAATGAACCACTCCATAATTCGATAGCTGCTTTAATGGCTTGCCATAACACATTGCCAAGGCTTGAAAATATTTCAAGCCAATTAAGTCCGGCTAAATACTCTCCTATATTATGTCCAATTGTATACCAAGGAACATCATCTATAGCCTTTGCAAACCAATTAAAAATTCCTGCCACAAGGTTAGATGTATCTTGTCCTGCTGCATAGAAATCCCCGATTGCAAAATCTTTAAATATCTTCCTAACAGGTTCAAGTGCTTTCTCTATCTTATCAGCCCAAGCAACTGCCGAATTTTCCATATTTGCAAATGCTTTATTCCATGCCGCTTCATAATCAGCCGCCGCCTTAGCGATATCATCTGTCAAATCAATAGTGCTACCGCCGCCACCGCTTGAGCCTTTGCTTGAGCTTGTATCGTCCTGTAATTTATTTATTTCATCAAATCCCATAAGGGATAATGTAGCTTTCTTAGCTGAATCAGCTACATCTTGGTAGCCGCTTGAAATATCTTCTAAGCCGTCTGATGTGTCTTTATATCCACTTTGTCCAAAGCTCTCAAAGTCAATCTTAACCCCCATTAAAGAAGCAAGGTTGACTAATAATCTTTTGATTGCAATAGTAACGCCGTTTACAACTGGCATAACCTTTGAAAGAATTGGGATAAATAGCTGTCCTGCTACCATTCCTACCTCTTTCATATTGTTACCGAACTGGCGTAACATATTACTTGGGGAGTTGATTGTCAAATTTGTTATCGTATAGGCTCTTTATCCTATACTTCTTATAGTTTCCTATAAGTTCAGAGTACATTATCACCCACATCATTATGTTTGGTTTGGTGGTAGCCACTTCCACCTCATACTGCCCTATATGCAGTAGTGTCGGACACTCTTGGGAATATTATATTTATTCAATTCCTACTCGTTACGATACTCAATAGCCTATTCGCAATCTATTGAGTTATCTCGGTATTAGCATAGTTGAAAACTTTAGCCTTCACCGATTTTGCCCGATTGTCATAAGACATTTCTATTCTTATGCAACACTTGGAAGATAAGTTATATCAGCTTTCTTCCGTCTATTAGCTAAATCACCCCAAGATACCTTACTTTGGTCTAATATCGCCAACACTCTTAACTGCTGCTTTTCCATCTGTGTCATTTCTGATACAGACTTTGAAATGCCTAAGTTATAGGCATACGTCGCTAATGTAGCATTAGTAATATCAATACCATATTTATACAATGCCCTTGACTGCCCGATTAAGCCGCTTTGTAAGTTCTGTGCTACTGTTGAATAGTCCACATTAAAAAGTGAGCTTATATCGCCCGCAAGCATTGTCATTGACTTTGTTATTGCTGTTGTTGCTTCACCCGTCTGTCCTAGTGAGTTAGTGACAGAGGCTAACTGTGAAGCGTACTGTGTTATCTCTTGTATGTTAAGTCCTAAGTTCTTTGCTCCACTTTCTTCAAGCAAACCGCCTTGAACATTGACTTTTAAGCCTGATAGTTTTCCAAGAGTATCATTTACTCTACTTTGAAAACTTTCTGCATATGCTGTTGCGTTATCATAGCCGTACTTTTCGTAATCTTTATCCCATTCCGAGCCAATCTTGCCAAATGCAACCGCTTGATAGTTGAACGCCTCAATGTAATCTGTTGTTGACTTGATGGCTTCTATAAGTTTCTTACTGCCACGAATTACCATAAAATAAGTGGCATAAAACTTACCTATTGCACTTGCTAAGTTCCAACTACTTCTAGTTGCTGTCCTAGTACTTGTAGAAACGCCATACAGCGACTTTTGAAGTGAGTTTGAAGAAGTACCCACCTTGCTACCTTGACTAGCAAGATTAGCCAATGCGTTAGTCATTTGAATGACATTCTGACTTACTGTTGGTGCTCTTGATAGCGTTGTCATTAAGCCATTTAAAGCATTGCCCAATTTTGGAATGTTTACAACGGCGTTTTCTATACTCTTACTGCCTAGCTTACCAAGTGACTTTGCAAATTCTGTGACTTGTGTTGCATTTTGCGGAATAGCTGATATGCTTGCAACTGCCTTTGTGACAGCTTGAAGTGATGTAGCTGTGTTAGTTAGGGCAACTGAATCAACAGAACCTATCTTTGTGATGTTCTTAGCAAGCCTTGTAAAATCTGTTGTTCCTGCGTTCATATTCTGCATAGCAGAACCTAACTGACTAACACCACTCGCAAGACCGCTTAGTGATGAACCATTCACAGTTGCAAGTGATGTTGATAGCCTTGTAAGCTGATTTATCAGTTTATCGACGGAATTAATAGCTTTAGTGGCAGTACCGGTAATTTTGACTTCTAAACTGTCTAATTCCACGCTTTATACCTCCGGCTTATCATTTTTAGGGTGTGTTAAATCCCAGTTTGCTTTGCGTATTTTCATATTCAAGACAAACTCTTCTCTCTTTCTTTGTATTTCATCTTCACTGTTCTCTTTTTTGTTAATATCTCTATAAATAGGCTTATCCGGGTATTCAAGCTCACCTTTGCCCCAAGCACCACTTCTAACACCTATCTTGATTGCTGGGAGTATGTAACTACCTATCGCAAGCCATATATCTGAATCCATTCGTTGTCTTTTAAGTTTTTTGCCCTCTACAACAGCCCATAGCTTTTTAGGTGTCATTTTAAGAAAGTCTGAATAACTAACGCCTAGCGAACTGGCTAAGACAAAGTATTCTTCCCAAATTATTTTGTGGAAGTCTGCTTTTTCTTGTGGTCCTGTGGAACTACTGTCGGCTTCTTCTGTTCCTGTGTCGCTTCTTCCACATTGTTCGCCATCTCCTCTAACATCGCTGTTATTCCCGACAGCTCGAAAAAACCATCATCTTCCATCGCTTTCTTGATTTCTTCAAACAATGTTCTATATCCGTAACTCTTATCTGTCTTTCTTTTCTCTGTAATATATGCCCTAGTGAGTTCCTTTGCTTCATTCATAGTTACTGGGTTATTGTCAATACAACCTGCATAAATGGCTAAAATGCAAATCTCTGGCACATCTGCTGTCATATTTGCCAATCCATCAAAGGAAGCCTGTGCAACACTCTTATCTGTCTGTGCAAGTAAGTAAGAACCATTAACGACAGAAAACATTTTCTGCACTATCTCTTTGCACTCTGCTGCTCCAAAAGAGAACTCAACTTTGTATTCTTTTCCGTTTACATTAATATTCATCATAATTTTTACCCTTTCCCGCCCTATCGTCCATATAGGGAAAGGTGCGGATTTTACACCGCACCTACCTTTTAAAATAATTATTCTGTTACATCATCAAGATATGATGTGTAGTCGGCTGTTTTGGCGTTTGTGCCACCAATCGACACAGCCTTTGATTTAGTCGATTGGCTCATCATTCCCCCGATGTTGGCTCCACCTTTGTGTCTGTTCCTACCATATCCTCAATAATAAGGTTGATAGCCATTGTAAGAAGCCCGTTCTGCTCTTTACTTGTGATTGGTAACTTTGATGGTGGTTGTGCTACAAAGAACTCCGCGTCTGTTATGCCCGGAGTAATCTCCTGGAACCACATTCTCTTACCGCCTGTCAATCCATTGTATGCTGTAATAAGAGTTTTCCATTCTTCAATAGTTGCGTCTGTCTTATTAACTGTTACTGCAACTGTATCTGTGACTGTATCTCTGCCTGCAATGTTTCTTGCCTGCTTATCTTCAAGTGCTGAAGCGTCTATCGCTTCTGGTGTTACTGTAATTTCATCAATAGAATTAATTCTTGTAAGTAACTTGAATGATGTTGGCTTTGTACCTGCCGTTGTTTCAACTCCATAAGAGAAAGTAACGCCCAGTGTACTTAATCCTGCTACTGCATCTGCCATTGTCTACCTCCTAAAAATTTGCAAAAAAATAAGAGCATTTCTGCTCTTTGTTACATTAATCTGTCATTTGCTCCAATTAACCGCCTAAATCTAGCGGTGCTCTTATGTACTTTGTTACTGATTGAGAACTCTGGCATTGCATTGCCTTGAAATCTCATTGTCTTAAATGCATCTGTAATTACTGCCATAACCTTGCGACAGTCAGGCTTGCTTGTGTTAGTGGTAACATCTACTTGAAATGTTGCTAACAATGCGTTAATTGTCTGTCCGTCAAGTGTTTGCCCTTGTTCAACTGCTGACAGTAAATGAATGTATACTGTTGGGAATACTGCTTGACCGCTGTTTTCCCCCTCGTTGGTTATAACTATTTTTGGATATGTTTTCTTTAGTTGCGTTAGGGTCGTTGCCTTGACAAGTGCTGTGACTGTATTCTCGAGGTCTATCGCCCAATCGTTTGCATTCGCCATTAACTAAACACCTCTCTTGCTATCTGCTTATACTGATTAATAATCTCTATTGTAGCGTTATACATAGGCATTGTAGCTTTAACGCCGTGCGTGTAGTGCCATTGATTATCATTACCTAAGTAGTACCAACCGTCGCTGAATGCGTGGACTTGCCCCGGGTATGTTCCTACACCCAAGCCGAAATCATTAGCCTTTGGGTTCTCGTTGCCGCCGTTGTAATAAATACCAGCACCAAATTCAATTGCTAATAGCGTGTAAAATGGCTCTCTATCTTCTACCTCAACAGTTTTACCGGTAGCAATTAAAATAGCTTGGTAGCCATCTTGAATAGGCTTTCTGTCAACTCTCAATGTTACTGTCCTGCCTAATGGACTTTCATTAACACTCATAATTGCTGCTTTGTCGCCTAATTCTGCTAGTCGTTCAACAAGTAATTCGCATTTATACTGCAAACTCTGCTTATACTGTTGTAGCTGTCTGATAGCTTCATTTACGGACTTTTCAGACAAGGATATATTAATTGTATGTCTTGCCATAAACACGCTCCTTAACCGCTTGCAAAGCAGCTTGTCTTATGCTTTCATTTATTGGCTCTTGCGTAGATGGAATCATCTTTCCTTTAAAGACAGAACCAACTAATTGTTCATTGTCTGCGTGTATAAACAAAGAGTCGCTTTTTGAAAATCCACCTGTCTGATACTTCATGTCTACCACCTACTTTACAACTGCTTTAAGCATATACTTAGTTGAATATAATGCCGGCTTAATGCCTACAATCGTGAAGTCCGCTGATGTTTCATCAACAAGACTGTCAGATGTGTATGTAGGCTTGCTATTAAGCCAAATAAGGTCGCCTTTTTGGATAGGTAACATATTCCTATCTGTCAGCAAAATAGCATCAAAATCAGCCGTATCAAAGCCGTATTCTTTGCTTTGTGCTTCTCCGCCGCTGAATGATATGTTTGCTTTGAAATCGACCGGCTCTGAAAAACCTGTTTTTTCTTCAAGGACTTTGGGTATCTTATTTCCCTCATCATCAAGATAAGGAATGAAGTTGCCCTCTGTGTCGGTATATCCCTCATATAAGATATTGCCGTCATCATCTTTTTCGTAAATAGTTACTGTCTGTCCTTGAAGTGAATACTTCATAGCCTGCTTATTAATGTCAAGCATATTACTTCACATCCTTGCCAAATCGCTTCCATAGTTCAGACAGCTTCTCCCAACCGTACATTGCTACAAAAGCAACAACAAATCCTGCCATAATCGCCGCAAGAATCATGTACCACAGTATTGTCATCTGAATATACTGCATATAAGCAACAAATGCCGCTACAGTAATACCGATTGACAAGACAAATACCACAATATCTGTAGGTACTTTATTGAATACTCCAATGCCCTTAATTACCTGTGTAATTACAGACACCATAAAAGCTAATGCCCCGACAATTGCTAATATGATTGTCATATTTGCAATCAATGTTTGCATAATATCCATTCTGCTATACCTCCTTATCTTCATTAAGTCGTGCTTCCAATCCGTCTATTCGGTGGTGTGCCGACTTTACACTTTCCTCAACTTTAATAATCCTGTTATCGTGAGAATTAAGTTCTTTTCTCATTTCTGTAACTTCATTCTTTATCTCTGTTGTATTGCTTGATATTGTGTCAAGTTTCATATTTATGCGTGTATTTTCTTTTACACGCTCTGTAAGTTCTGCATTGTCAGACTTTTTGTTGTTCTTAAGATTAAATCCCAACGTAAACAGTCCGAAAAAGACGGAAAAAGCAACTGAAATAATGCTTATAATTACTGCTATTGGCATTGATATACCGCCTTTCATAATTAATAATGGCACACCGCCCACCACCCTTAATGTGTGCCGCCTGCTACCGTATTGGTAACGCACAATCTTCTATAAAACCTTAGCAAAAGGAAATACCCCAACAAATAAGCTGTCTCTATCTCTCCAAGTTCTGTTGACACCACCCTCATTCATACTCGCCATGTAGTTCTCACCAGCTTGTGAATGGTCGTAGACAGCCAGATTAACAATAACACTCTCAAATTTTTTCAAATCCTCGGTTATCATTTCGTCTGTGTAGCTGTCAGGGTAATTTCTTCTTGCTTTTACATCTTCTGTAGCTTGTTTAATAAGCTGTTCGATTATCGGATTGTCTTCTTTGTTATCGAACACTACCACATCAGATGTTGTTTCATCATCATTTGTGACTGTATCAATATGAAATTGTTTAAGTCTGATTTTAGTTTGTTCTAATGTAGTGTATTCCATAATTTCAGCTCCTATAACCCTAATTTCTCAATTAACAGTTCTTTAAGTTCTGCTCCTGTAAGCTCCATTGCGTTCTCAATACCTTGTTCTAAGGCAAGTGTCTGCAAGTCCGCTGTTGGCATACGCTTAATAGCTGTCTTTGTGTAATCGCTTGTAGGTTGAGCAGGGAACTTGTCCTGCTCTTCCTCATATTTAAGCTCATCTCCATAAACAGCTTCCTGTCTTACATTATCTGCTGTTACTTCTTCGCTCTGCTTTGCGGCGTTGATTTTATGTCGTCTTAATAACATATAAACACCTCTTACTTTCCGAACTTAGCAAGAACAACCTTTGAATCGTTGCTTAAGACTGCTGTGTAATGCTCGTCGCCAGAGATAACAGTTGTCTTTGCAAGAATATCTCTGTCTGATTCAATCTCAACGCTTCTCTTCATATAGATTGTAAGTGCGTTCTCTTCCTCTGATACGCCATCTGCACCTGCTTCCTCGTTAGGGTCTTCTGCTGATACGATAACAATAGGACAAGCATAATATTCTGTTGTAACAGCCTTTAACTTGCTACCTACCTTAATTTCCTTGCCCTTTGGCTTGAGTGTATGTGCAAGTGCTGTATCAAGATGAACATTAGTTGTATCCTCGCTTGTTGTGTCAGCTACAACATTGATTGTTCCTGTTGAATCGTCAAGCTCATACTTAACCAGCTTAACTTTCTTAGACTTAACAACCTGTGCTCCTGCGATAGAACCGATAGTGCCATTCATAATTACATTAAGTGGGTACTTGTCATTGCTCTTAAAATCATCGTCATTAAGTAATGTGGCTTCCTGTGCTGGGTTAATGAATAATATCTTTGTAAGTGATGAATCCGATTCATCATCAAATTTGCTATTAGCTGCTACAACTGCTGAATAGCTGATAGGCGTTGCTGTTCCATCGTAATCAATAGGTGCTGTGCAAAGTGCGTCATAGCTGTCATTATCAACCTTTGCAGCGATTGACATAGCAATCTGATTGATAGCTGTACCAAGTGGGTCGCCATAACCAGATAATACTGATTCATCTGTAAGCTCTACAGCCTTACCTGCTTTCTTAACCTTTGCTTCTGTTGTAGATGTTGTAAGTACTGTTGTACCCATAGCAACACCTTCTGCTACATCTTCTGCGTCACCAATATAAGCATACTTTGGCACAACGATTGTGCTTCCCGGTCTGCCTACAAGCGTTGTGTCAACTCTTGCAATAGGCGAAAACTTAATTTTCTTTGGTAACTTAGCTGATACCATATCAGCCATTACCTGTGGATCTACTAAATTTGCTAACTTAGTCTGTGGCATAGTTTATTTACCTCCGTTTTCTACTCTGTGAACTTCTTATAAAGTTCTGGATTCTTATTTCTGAACTCCACTCTTTCGTGGTAATTCATCTTGTTGAACTGTTCCTGTGTTATCGTGCTTTCTTCTCCACCGCCTGCATTAATAGCCGGTCTTGATTTAAGCCACTCTGCCTTAGCTTCTTTAACCTGTCTTTGCACTTCATTGGCAATTACAGTTGCTATAAGGCTATGGTCTGCGTCTGCAACCGCCTCAATCAAAGAATCAATATCCTTTCCATCGCCTATAACTTTCTGATAAGCATTGACAGCTTTCATATGATTAAGCTCTTTGCTCATGTTCTCGAACTTTTCAGCCTGCAACTTTTCAGCTTCCGCCTTTGCTTCCGCTTCCTGTTCTTCTGCTGTCTGCTTTGAACGAAGTTCTTTCTTGTACTTAGCTGCTTCTGAACTGGCTTTGTCAGAAGCGTTCTTATACTTCTCTTTTTCAGCTCTTTCACTAGCAAGCTGTGCCATAAGTTCTTCTACGCTAGGTGTCTGTTCTTCGTTCTTTGGCTCATTATTAGTTGTTGGTTCTGTTGTTGTGTTAGTTACATCTGCCATAATTTCTTTACCTCTGCTTTCTGCGTTTTTTGTTGTTCTCTCAACTTCTTGCGATATTTGTATTGCCCTTTCTCTAGGGCATATAAAAAGCCACAAGGCATTTCTACCCTGTGGCTCAATATCAATTATTTGTCTGTTCTGCTCTTATCTATAACTGGACTATTTTTTGTCTGGTCTGATAAGTCTTGCATTGTGCGGTCTTTGTTAGGTGATTGTTCGCCATCCCCACCCTCTGCTTGGTTCTGTGTATCTTTGTTAATTATGCTGTCTTGATATGCCTTAACCATTTCTCCGCTTCTCGCTACAACATCGTTAGGGTCATCAAAGAATGGAATTGCATCAACTGTATCTTTAAGACTAAATCCGTGGCTTATCAATGTCGCCATAGCGTTAACCTTAGTTGACATTTCATAAGTTTTTTGCCGCTTAATGTTAGGTTTTACATCTCTCGCCCTTAATTTAAGTAATGGGTTGCTGCTGTTAACATTGTTTGACAACTTAATAGCCGCAAGAACAACTTTTATCTCTTCCATTTTGCAGCCATCTGTAATTAATTGCTGTTTTGCCGCCGCTGTTTCAGCCTGTGACCAGCCTGTTGCATCTGACATTGCAACTCCTGTACTGCCGCCGCTATTATTATTTCGCTGTGGCACATTACATTTCTGCAAGATTGTCTGTCGCCTTGATTGGATATTGTTAAGCATACCTGCGTAATCGTAATTAATTGCAAGTGGCTCAACTATTGGAGTTTTGCCATCTGCTGATGTATAGGTCTGCATCCATTCTCCAGATTTTGGCTTTCTTACTTTTTCAGTGATATGTGGTGTTCCATCTTTATCAACTGTCGTTTCCTGTTCAACCGGGAAATCAACATCATTTGTGTGCCATACTGCTTGTGTATTCTGTTCAACATCATTTGTGAAATCTGAAATGAGTAGGTTTAAGTTATCCATTTCAGATATTTGCCGTTCAAAACAGCCCATTCTATCAAATGACCTTGTATATTCAATAATAGGAATTTTATGTAATGGATTCTCTTCCCCACTTCTCTCTAAAAATCCCCATTTCGTTTTTCCTTTATTTTTTCCGTTAGTAATTTTTATTCCGTCGGTAATTTCATATCTCGTATCTTTGGTAAAACAAGTGTAATATCTTGTACCGCTATGTTTGTCTTTGATATAAGTGCCTGCAAGAATAACCCTCTTGTCACTATAAGCTGTTGACCTTATGACAAATGTTGTTCTTGGGTCTAATACATCATATGTAAAATAGCTTTCTCCATCCTCATATTCTGTGTTTACATCAATGAGGACATATCCAACGCCACCAATTTCAACATATCTTGCAAGTTCCTGTTGCTTCTGCCTTGCATTCTGTGATTCGTAGCAACTGTTTAATTCTGCTATAGCTTTTGTAAGGTTAGAATCCTCATTGTCGCCATTTTGAACTAACGTTATAGGATTTCCCCACTTAAAACCTAAATTGAACTCCGTGACTTCATTAGCCACATTATCGCAACACTCACAGTCAATGTCTGGTCTGTAAGTCTTTGAATTCTTCCTAACTATCGGCTGTATTCCTGCGTCATAATCAAGAAGAAACTGTATTCTGTTGGAATTAATATCATGTTCCAAAATTGCTTCACGCAAAATTGATATTATATTGTCAGGCGTTATTTCTTTTGCACCTGTATAAATAGCAATTCTTCCTGTTTGCATTATCTACACCTCTAATAAAATGTCATACCGCTTGAACTTCTGCTTTGTGGTATTTCCTTAATCTGAAAATCATCATCATCGTTAGGCACATACCATATCCATTTGTGGCAATGCTTGCACGCTAATTTATGTGTTCTTGTGTCTTTGCTGTCTGCCTTAGTCAAAAACTTATGGCAGTTCGGACACATAATTGACTTATCTTTATTCATATAAAAATTCATATTTTTACCTCATTGCATAACAAAAGCACCGCCGCAATTAAGCAACGGTGCTTTCGATAAGGATGTGTTTATGAAGAAACATCTTTGTGACTTCTTACAGATATACTATACCACGCTGGTAATGTGACATTCTATGACATCTTTTACAGATATTCACTTCCATATTTGTCTTCAAAGGCTTGTAGTGCTTTAGCATGTATTCTATGTACCTGTCGCCAACACCAGTCTGTTTCATTTGCAATTTTTTCAAATGTAAACTTTCTGACATATCTTAGAAACAATACTGTGTAATAATCTTCGTTGTTTATCTGTTCTATCTGCTCTATTATTTTGTTCTTTACATCAATGTATTTATCTATAAGCTTGTCAAAGCTTTCTTCCATTTGTTCAAGTCTGACATATCCGCATCCTGTTTTGTCCGGATCTGATGATGACATAACTCTTTCTTCATTAACAACCGCTGATATGCTGTATGATAATTCTTTATACTGTGTTATTTCTATCAACTTATTATCAATTATCTTATTGTAATAGCTTATCTGGTTAAGATAGTCCTTAGTTGTCATATAAACCCTCCTGTTATATCGGACTTGATATTATTACTGTCTGCTTTATCCTATTTCCTTTTGTCATTCTTAATGCAAAGTTTGAGAAAACATCTGGAACATCATCTAATTGTTTCTTGCCTGATACCGAATACTGTTTTAATAGTGACATCATCACTCCGTATGGCTCATTAGGCTTATAAAGCGATGCGTCTTTAAAGATAATATGTTGTAATATCCAGTTAGAACATTGAAATATTCTTGCTTCCTTATTCGTTTCAGTTGGTGTATCAGTGATGTTGCATATCCAGCCGACACTTTCAACTCTCTTATTAACTTCCATAGCCACTCTATCGCCGCCGGCGTTACGCTCAAATTCGCATTCTTGTACTTTATTATTCACAAGAACTCCTGCGGCATTTCTGTATTGTTCTTCGTAATCCGCTGTGTTATCGCATACACAATCAATGCAGTAATAATCTTCTCCATATTTTTGCAATACCGGTAGTACAAAGTAATCCGTACCTTTACCTTTTGTATCGCATTGAGCTGTAATAATCTCCGGTTCTCCGTGTGGTAGATTAAGGTATCTGCGGATTTTATCATCTGGGAATAATAACCCCTCACGTTCGATAGGCTCTTGTTTATACAAACATCTATAAGATATTTCGTCCATGAGTAATTGTTGGTCAGTAAAAAACTCTTTTGTAAATCCACTATACTCATAGTCAAAATTACTCTCACCTGTTACTGGATCTACATCCGGCACAGCAATAGTCTTAACTCTTTTGTTTCCTGCGTACATATTCTGTATTCTTCCGATAACATCATGTACGCTCCAACGTGTAGCAATATGTATCTCTTTGCAGTTATGTCCGTCTGTATCTTGGATTTTTCTTTGTCTGGCATCTACTGCATATTTATCCCACAGCTTATCAAGTACCATAGGATTAAGTGCTTCTTCAATACCACCTATCATATCATCCACAAGTAAAAACTTACTTGCACGAACTTTACCGGCATTCTTACTTCCTACAGATGTACATTGTACGCTTGGAAATGGCTTATATTTGCCGATATTGAACTGCTCTAACTTTGCATTAGTGCTTGTAACTGTAAGGCTAGGAAAGATTTCGTTCCATGCATATTCATCAGCATTTGTAACAATATCGTATACACCATCATAATACATTCGTGTAATGTCGCCAGAATGGGAGTAAAAAAGGCAAAAATCATTAGGAAACCAACCAGCTACTAAAGCGTTAAACATCTTTTCGATAGTTGTCTTTCCCGCTCCAGGTATTAATGACACGCACAATATATCGTATTTATCATCAATCATGCCCTGTAAGGCTTCTATTAATCCCATTTTTAAGAATTGTTTGCGACGTGGCATATAAAATCGTTCTTTAGGCTCTCTTTTCTTTTCAAGATATCTAAATCCGCTATCAACAACTTTGTGTTGAGCTTCAATCAGTAAAATATCATAAAACCAATTAATCAGCTCATATTCCGTTTTATTTGCAAACGCATACTTTTCCAAATCCCAAATCGTGCCACCTGTTTTAGCCGTGCAGAAGTCCTCTATAAGCTCTTTTGCCCTCTTAGTGAGTTGTAGTCCATACTCAATATCTTTCTCGCCATTTATGGCTACACTGCAAGCGTCTACATAGGCATTAATTACCTGTTCATCTATTCCGTTTTTTTCTATGTAATTTTCATATCCATTGATTGTAGAAATAAGGCTCTGACTAGCCATAAGAAAAGCACCTCCACTTTTCAGCAAAGGTGCTTATAGACCTCTGCCTATAACTGTTTTAGGGTAGCGACTACAACCAATCTGTAGCCGGTAAAATTTTGTTAGAGTAGTACATCATTGACAACCGGATGCAATTTCTGCAAAAGTGCATTGTAATTATCAATTACATACTTTGCTGGAATCATATATGCTTTAATGCCATATATTTCCGCAGTCTGTCTTTCAATATGACAGCCGTTCCAATCATAGTTTTCACATATTCCAATAAACACATCAGCCTGTGCCAGCTTCTTAAGACTTTCACCTAAATACCATACAGCTTCATTGTTGTTTTTAGGTGGATTATCCTCGATATAACTGTCGATAAGCTCTAATTCCTCGCCCTCGTATATTTCAGCAATCTTTTTCATTTTCTGAATACTTGCTTTGATTTCTTCCTCTGTTCTGCCTTTCATCGGCACACTTACAAATAACTTCTTCATAGCTTCTATCTCCTTTTCTATGTTTTATCAGCCTTTAACTTTCTAAGGTTAGCGGCTACAATCAATTTGTAGTCGGTAATATCACTTAATCAATATCTGCAATGCTTTCTACAAAGCAATTGTAGTAGATATATCTCTTACCATTAAAATCAAACTTAACATATTCACCATCGTTTGTATCAATATCAATCTTGCCTTCATATGTTGCGAGTTCTTTACCATCTGCCGTGTATACAGTAATTGTTCTTTGCATATCGCCATTTACATCGCTTTTCATATCTGTTACCATTCTGTCCCATGACGCACATCCGGTCATTCCTAAGCATAATGTCAATCCTAACACAACTGCTAAAATTTTTTTCTTCATAAAATCTCCCTTCATCGCAAACAATAGTCTGCTTCTTCTAATTTATCTGCTATTCTTGTCATTTCAATCTGTGTCCCGTTTTCGTCTTTTGTACCGACAGTTACATATCTGTTGCTTCCACTTGCCATATCTCCAAGTCTTATTTCTGTTTTATCATCATTAAACTTGTAGCATTTACGCATTTCTTCAATGCAGTTATTCATTTCTGATATTTTCATTGCTTATAAATCTCCTTGTTTCCTCGGTTATTTTAGAGCATATAGCGAAATTCATTTCAACGTGGCTTTGTGGCAGTCTGCCAAACTTTTTCAAAGCATATTTTTCTACTGCTTCTCTTGAAATGTCTATGCCAAAATTTCTCAATGCTTCTTTAGACGGCGGTTGATACTCTGATAAAGGATTGTCAATGTCATTCATTCCTCATAAACCTCTCAAAATCTTTCCTGCACTTAGGGCATAAGTCAATTTGCTTTGTCTTTGTGCAATAGTATTCGTCCAATATAATACTGTCTATACCGTCTCTACTTATAACCGGCTCTATTCTCCCTTGTTCAATTTCTGCAAATATTTCTTTGAAACACATAGGTCTTTTTAAATTTACGGTTCTTAGATAAGGGAATATTCGGTCATACCATATTTTAGGCTTTTCTATTTCAGCACCGCACCTATCGCAAGTGCGCCATTCTTTTTGATGTTTCATATGAACCACCCTCACTTATCACATTCGATTCCCGGAATGAATGTTCTTTTACCTATACAAGCATCTTCAAAAGTCGTAGTTTCTATTGAACATCCGCAACTAACCGGGTCTAATGGACAATTTTCATGATTAATACATGTGCATAAAATTTCTTTTTCCTGCTTCATCATTCCACCGACTTTCAAACTAACCCTAGCATACATAAAATATCAAGTCCTGATATTCTCTCCGCACCCTCTCTTGTGTGCATAAGAATATCTTTAAGTTTTTCATTTTCTGCATCGCTGTATTTATTTCTATCATACGCTTCCGAAAAACAATAATATTTGCAATATCCATAGCCTGTACCAAGCATGTTTCCGTGAATGCTCTTTCCGACAATATCGTAATATTTTGGTACTTTTAAAACGTTATGTTCTTCATCCATGGTACATTCCTTTTGCTCTGCTTCTAGTTTTGATTGAAGATATTTTAAAAAACTAACAATATCTTTTTCCGTTTTGGAAATATATAAAATAGTTTCTTTCATTCTTCCACCAACTTTCTACCGCACATAGGGCAAAAATTAATTTTTACGGCTCCTGCAACCTCTTTTCCATCGCTATTGTCGAAAATCATGTTATTTTCAGCTCCAAAAAGGACTAAATTTCCTTTACAATCAATGATTTTCTTTTTACCATTGCAAAATTCACACATATCACTTCTTCCCCCATAAATTATCTGGTAATTCCTCACCACCATAAATCTTGTTAGCGTATTTCTTAAATGTCGGTACGCTACAACCTGCTACTTTCGCCGCCTTTACTTGTGAAGCTTGCCCCGATATGTATAAGTTAATTGCTTCATAGAACTTCTCTTTGTTTAGTGGGTGTACGCCCATAGCCATAATAATCACTCCTTTACATCTCTATAAATCTATTTGCCAGTTTGCCAAGATATTCAGCATTGGCAAAATGTGTTATTGAGTAGTTGGTGCTTTCTCTATGTTCTCTGATAAAATGGTCGTTAATCATTCTCTGTAAAACTGTAATGCCCTTATCGTCTGTTTCGTATATAGCATCAGCGTCGAAATGTCCGTGTTCTGTATCTGTGATAGTCGATAGGACTGAACATACATTCTTTAATGTCTTATCTGTAAGTATTGGATGTACTTTGTGGAAATAGATTTCATATAACTGCATATACATCTTAAATCCGTCTTTAACGCAATCACATATAGCTGAATTATCTATGTCGTTGTCACAGATGTTATTGAACCTATCAATCATATCTTTTTCCTTAAGCAACATTTCATCTCTTGTGGCAGCTCTTGCCGTCGGTTTCTCTGAAAACGATGTATGTACCTCTCCATCAATGTTAATTGATGTATTGTCCTTATTAGTAATTTCTGGATTATAATCTCTGTTTAAGTAATCTATGTTAGTATTATCTGGTATTGCTTCGTCACTAGCTTGTGTTTGATTTTTCATTAGCTCATTATTGATTACGCACTCGTGCACAATGGTTTTTTCATTTTCCAGTATTTCAATTCTATAATCACTTAATGGATAACCATTCTTTTTAAGGTCTTTTGCAATATTTACAAGATTTACCCTATATTGTAATGTTCTATCCCACTTATATTTAGGGTTATTTCGCTTTGAAATATAACCCATATTCACCAAATCGCTGATATATCTTCTTATCTGGCTTGCAGATAAACCTAACATAACCTCATCAGCTAATTCTTCGGCGGTTTTATATATCCAACCATAGAAAAGCTCTCTTTCTTCTTCTCCATTGTTCTTCGCAATCTCATTTTCTTTCTTGATAAACTTATCGGCATCCGAAACTCTTTCAGACCAATAGATAAACTGATTGAGAATGATTGCTTTTCTATAATCGTTTGTTATTGATAATAAATCTTCTCTAATTACAGCCTTTTTAATTTTTATGTCTGCCATATTTTACCTCCTACGATAGATAACCCTACGATTTATATAAAAACAGTTACCAGGAGTTCGTAGGTTACTCTTTTCGTGTTGCAATCACTAGGCAACTGATTTTACCAATATTATTCTGGCTTGTTCATCTCAAAGAAATGTTTCTTACATCTTGATTCGTCACTGTCAAAGCTACAATCTGGCTTGAATCGTTTTTGGCATTCATCACAAGACCAAGATGTTACACCTCCAAGCTCTGAAACAGCACCGCAAAGCTCGTACAATTCATCATCTGTGCAATTCAGCACATAATCCGCAAGTTCCATTCTTATTTTTCCGATTGAACGATGTTTAATCAACTTTGCCATTTTATTTACCTCCACGAATGATAATTTCCACGATTTTAGATATAACAACAAACAGGCAGTCGTGGTCTGCTTTTCGGTAGCTAACCTAGTTTGTTGTAATCGGATAGACAGGACTCGAACCTGCATAACTGGTTTCTGAAAATACATTGTTGCTGATTACAGACGACTCCTGCCTATCACTTGGCAATGTTATTACCAGTTATCTTCTTTGATTGCTTACCTATTTGCATACTATCCGTTGTACAGTTTCTTGTGTTGGAAAGTATTTATGGCACTTCATTACGCTATCTGCCATCCTGTTCGCAAATCAACCAACACAAGCATTTTAATTATTCAGCAGGGAATACTGCAACGCCTGCTTATTCGGGAGCTACCCGACCGATTGATGTGGTGTGGATTTGAACCACACATGAGATTCCGTCAGTTAGTCTGCACCTACGAATAGGGATAAATGGATTTTTATTTTCTAACGGATTTATTGGTGTAATTGCTTACAGCTATTTACCAGACTTGTTCTAGCAATCCTTATCGCACACCGTTCTCTTAACCATTAATTAGCGTTTACCCATTTCGCCACACATCAACGCCACATTTCGGGCAACCGCCGTGTTAGGGATTTGAACCCCAGAGACTTTTACATCCAGACTGTTTTCAAGACAGCACCCTCGACCAACCGGACACACGGCAAATATAGCAGTGTAGTGGAACTGCTATATTTGAAATTGCTTTTGCCACTACTTTGTACAATTTCATGCGGACTTTCTACCGCTTACGGCAAGGTTCACCTCTGTCGTAAGTTAGCGCCGACATCGTGAATCGAACACGAACAACATTTCTGTTGGATAGCTTAGCAAGCTATTGGAATACCTTTATCCCATATCGGCAAATACCGCCTGTAACGGCTATCAAGGGAAAATGCAATAATATTTTGGGAAAATATCGAGAAGAACCTTGATAAGTTGATTTTCACACCTCTATGCGAGGCAAACCTCTCCGAGTGGTCTTGCACCGCCCTTAACTGAAACAAATCCAAGAGAGTACATGAAAGGAGGACTACCTTAAAATGCAAAACAGTTCGGTAGTCTAACTATTCCGACTGGATCTAATGCCGGAAATAGTTTAACTACCCCAGTGGGATTCGAACCCACGCTAACGGAATCAAAGTCCGGTGCCTTACCGCTTGGCTATGAGGCATTGATATGGCTATTCTGACAATTCTATGTATTTGTCAATGTACCACTTAGCTTTTTTAATATCCTCTAAGCCATTCTTGTTATTATGTCTGTAAATGTACTTAAAGGCATTACATAAGCAAAAGTTCTTAACGGCTTCCTTGCCCTGTGTTTCCAACATAACATCTATACATTCAAAGCTGCCAGTCTCATAATGGCTTGGATGATTAACATTGTCATTTACCGGCTTTTCATTGATGCTAGGTGCAACGTCTTTGAGTGGAGTAAAATTATCTTCCTCGCCACCATTATTAACGCAGCTTTTACATGGCTCTGTGCTAAATAGCAATGATTTGTTTGTGCAATCAACACAATATCCACTAATTTGAATGTTATTCATTAAACATCACCTGCCTGTCTATGATTAGCTCTGTAAGTATCAAATCCCTCTGGATATCTTGCTTTCAGCTTATCAATGTTAATCTGCATGATTTCATCAAGGCTGAACTCAAAAGAATCGCACATTAAAGCTAAGTACCAACATACATCGCTGATTTCACGCTTTAAATGTTCGGCATCTAACTGCTTTTCATGGAAAATCCATTTTTTAAGCATGTCGTTAAGCTCTCCAACCTCGCCGGATAAACCTAATGCAGCATTAAGAACACCACCTAATTCAATCTCTGGCGTATCTTCACCGCGATTACCAATCTTTAAGTTATTAATCTTATTCAGAAGCCTATCTGTAGACTTTTTATTGTTAGTACGCATAGCCAAAGCCTGATACTCTGCTCCCTGCATTTCTAACTCCTAACTCTTTTTTATTTTTTAAAATTTTTTGGAATTTACTCGGCTGAATTAGCCGTTTTGATGTGTGTATTTATTGAATATCTTGTGAATAATTAAGATGTGTCTATTATACACCTATCTATCAGATTTGTACAGTAGATTTATTGATTATATTATATGGGTTATTATCAGGACTATATATTAATAAATATAATGGTTATTGTATATAGTTTAATAAATTATTATTGGTTGGTTATGTATATATAAATATATATAATAAGCCTTTTTATCTTTGGGGTTGGAAAAGCGACTTAGTTGGGCGTGCAATGCGTGTATATATAACCCCCACGCCCTGCGTTTGTGTATCTTGCACAACGAAATCAGCCAGAGCGGAGCCATTGCGCGATGAATAATTATCACGCAATCGCTGTTAATCCGCTTGTTCACTAGCTTTGTCGTGCTTTTATCGTTCAAATATTCTGTTTTATCACTTCGCTAAACTCAACTTTAGCGAAATCATTACATAATATGCAAAAGTGCCACAAACCGCTTGTTTACTGGCTTTGTGGGTTTTCTTGTACATCTTGCACAATAATTTCCTGTTGTGCAATTTGACGAACATTAGAACCTTGGGCATTTCCAGATGTGCCAAGCCGCGGAAGGTCTGCGGCTGTTTTAATGACCTTTGCAGTGCTTTCTCTGCTCACACCTGGAAGATTCCAACCAAAACGACGATTCATGACCGCAAGCTGTCCGACTGGGTTCTTGCCAGACCAGAGCCGTGCTTCCCCACTAGATTCATAATCTTTTGACAGTTTTTCCCACAAATCGTAAGCCGAAGTACTTAGTTTTGACGCTCTCTTCTCATTAGCCCAATCATATATAACGGTTTCATTTATACCAGTTAATTTACAATAACCACTTATAGTACATATTTTATTATACTTATAACACACATATATATAATAATCTGCTATATAATTTAAGTACTCATAATTATAACTATTACAATTACTATTATTTATATTACTATATTGATTGTTATAATTATTATTATTATATCCCTGTAATTTACCCTTTAATTTTAGTCTGTTAGTACCTTTGAAAGTATTATTATATACATAAATTAAAGCGGCATAAAAAAGGGATTGCGGAGCCGCTGCCATGTCCTCAATGTTTTCTTCCGCACAAAATCTTTTAAAATACATATCAATTTCATTTTCAAAAATTTCCTGACTTTCTGGTGCTTCCTGTACTTTCTCCATGTGTTTGTTCCCCTTTCTGCTGGATCTGCTCCAGCTGATTAATTATTATATATTTAATAACATAAAAATAACCCGATAACAATACTAATATTATCGGGTGTAAATCTTATATATTTAATTATTAGCAATATAATAACACAATGAATATAATTAATCAATAGGCATTAAAAAAGCGATGTATAACAGATATACACCGCTTAAATATTATATATTAATTGTTCAATAGCTCTTCTTTTAACTCATTAGAATATAAATATTCATTCATTCGCTGGAGCTGTTCCGGGCTCTCAACTTCCACAGCTTCAAAACTATATGGGCATGTCATCCCGTCATATGACTTTATTAAGTACGCTTGTAAGTCATCTACATCTTGGAGCTTTCCCCACTCTTCCCAATTGGTAACTGCTTCGTCCTCCTCCGGTTTAAAAAGCTCTTTCAATTCCTTAAATGTGTATAAAGCGCATTCGCTTTGTGCGTTCCTTTCGTTCTTGTCAATAATTGTATATGCTTTCATAACATCCACCTTTTAGCCTTTCTTAATTATTTTCCTTTTCACATTCAAAGCCTAATAAAATATCACTTGCCAGCTCTTCGCTTATTTCCTCTTCTGCGATTGGCTTTCTGATCTCTGCTCCGATTATTTCATCAAGACTTGCGTCTATGTCAGCAAGTGCCTTTTCTCTGCTAAATCCAAGCTCAACAGCCTTGCTTAATAATTCGATTGTTCTCATCCTTTCCACCTTTCGCACCGTGTGCGCCTTTCTTTTAATGTACCTTAAGTATATACCGATAGCGTTATATTGTCAACACTATTTTTAGTGTTATTTAAAAATATTTTATTTTTTCGTCATTGGTTGGTACTATCTCTAATATATCGCTCGGCTGACATCTTAAAATAATGCATAATGTATTTAATGTCTTTGTATTAATATCGCTTTTATTCCTCAAATTCTGCATTGTGCTCTCGCTCAATATCTTCTCTTTTCTCATTCTATTTGCGGTGTAGCCACGCTGCGCCAGCTCTTTTAATACATCTATTTTATATGTAAGCATTTCAAAGCTCCTTTCTGTTTTGTTTTTTATATTATATATAAAATATTGCAGTTTTGCAACACTTAAAAATAAAATTAAAAAACATCTTAAAAAGTGTTGACATACACCTTATAAGGTGTTAATATTAAGCTACAAAATAAAGAAAGCGAGGGAACAAATATGAATAAACAATACAGACTTGTAACAGAAAGCGGTAAAATTTTATTAGGCGGTGAGACATACAGCCGCCGAGGAGCTGAAAGCTGGTTTGATGGTTTCAATGGAATCTATGAGGATGACGAAACAGGAGCAGAAGAAAGAATATACATTGAGGAGGTAACAGAATGATAATAGGGTTATTAGAAAATGGTAATAAATGCGTTTACGATTTGCCGACGGAAATTAAGACAGCAGCAGAGCTTAAGGCTCTTATATATGGCTATAATAACGGAAGAATGGCAGAAAGCCAGAGAGAAGAACTTTATAACCAGCCTAAGTTATTAGGCTTAAATGGTCCTATGTGGAACGGCTGGGGAACTCTTGCAAGCACGGGCGAGACGGTCGCAATTATCCGTTATGAAAAGCCTGTCAAATACTAGTCGAAACCGCCACTTTTGGCGGTCTGCAGGAACTGCCCCACCTGCACTGATGAGACAGGGCGCATAATGAAAGGATGGTTAATATTATGAAAACAATTAAACTACAAGGAATACACACACCGCAAAAAGCAATTCCGGCGGCAGAATTAAAGCCGGGAATGGTTACAGTTTGGAATTTTGGTTACACTTCCACAGTTAAAAGCGTAGAGCCTACCAAGAGCGGAAAAAGCGTTAAATGCGTTATTATTTCCGACGAAAGCGGAAACGAACACACTAGAACAATGCGAGCTGATAGGCTTGTAGGAGTTAAAGAGGAAGAGCCAAAAAATCCAATTGATAAGGCACTTGCAAGCAGACAAAAAACATATAGCGGAATATATAGCGATGTCGGCACAGCATTAGACACTTTTAGTACTTCGGAGCTTGCAGAGTATTATATACAACGTTTTGGTGGCAGCGCATTGCGTTATTTCCTCGAGCAAGGAATAATTTCCGCAGAAATTAGCAAAGAAAAAGAAGCGATATAATAGCAAGGTCGGCTTTCCCGGGGTTCGATTCCCCGGCTTGCTTTACCCGTAAGGGAATAAATAAAAGAAAGGTAAAAACATTATGAACAGATTAGAAGAAGCAAAAAAGGCATTTTTAGAAGTTAGAAGCATTTTGACAGAAAAACATGAAGACTTTGCGCTTGCAAAAGCATATAAAAAGCCTTGGAAGTGGTACAAGGAACACACCACGCAAGAAGCTATTAAGATTTTAAGAGCAGAAGCAAAAGCAAACTAACCGCCGCAGAGAATGCCAGCCGGACCGATGCCGGCGGCGGTTTTTCCTATAAGGGATAATATTAAGAATATGGAGGTTTTAAATTATATGGAAATTAGTAGAATTAAGAAGATTTTAGACGCTCACAGCACGCCATATTACATTAAAGGTGGGCGCATTTTCGCAGATTGCGTGTTTGCGTTTCACGAAAAATTCGAAGATGTAACAGGTTGGAGCAAGTCGCAGCTTTACGCATGGCTAGGATATTAACAGGGGGTATATTATGGACTTTGTAAACGGATCTAAGGCGCTTGTTGTATTGGGGCGCACAAAAAGATTTTGTTGTAACGCTTTTGAGGTTTACGATTTTTTAATTGAAAATGGTATTGTGTGGGAATTAGCATTTGAAGCGAGGGTTTGGGTTCAAACGGCGGATATTGGCGAAACATACAATGAAAACGGTTTTGATATTTACATAGAATAATTCAAAAGGGCGTACAATCTGCGTCCTTTTTGGCTTGCTGTGGGTTCTGGTTGGTTCGATTCCAGCCGCAAGCATTCCCATATTAATAATAATATGGTATAATATTATAATATTTGAAAGGCGGCATTTTATGCATTTTTTAAGGTTCGGGGAAATCCCCAAAAATGAAAAATCTATCAATTTTCTAAAAATGACAAACGACCAGAACGACAACTTTACATATGCATTTGATGTATACGGATATAACGAAGCGTTGGAATGTGTGCCAGAATGCGCATATGAAAAAGGTGTTTCTTGCTTTGGTTTTAAAAACAATGTACCGGTTCTTGATTCTATTGAGCTTTTACGCTCTTTTTGTGCTAGAATAAAAGATAAATGTTATATTATCGAAGCTAAGCAGATAAGCACAGGCAACGACGGTGAGCCGCTTGTTAAAAATGTGCAGATTGTGGAAGAATGGCAAACAACGGAGAAAGAACGCGCACAGCTTGCACACAATATATTATGCGCCATGTTTAGCAATGTTAAAAAGCTGTCGGAAGATGATTGCACGGATTATATATTGTACAGCTTCACAGACTGGAAGACAAACAAGAAAAGCTATGTTTTTAACGGCTTCGAATATTATAATTGAAAGCGTTTTAAGGCTGTTTTACTTTGTAAGCTTATAAATCTACATCGGTACAATAAAACCGCCGCACAGGGCAAATCACAAAGCCACAAAGCCAAAATAAACACGAACCGCAGCCAGCAAAGTTTATATATGGTGCTTTACCCTGCTAAAGTTTTTCATCAATTTTCAAGGGCAAATCTGAACAAAATTGAGGTCAAATTTTGGGAAAAGTTTTTCACGGATTTTTGAATACAAAATTGCATATGACCGGGGGTTTCAAAAATTTCACATTATATTTTATGAGAAAATTTTTTCAATTTTTAGAGTAAGATTTAAACAAAATCTAAACCAAATTTTGAGATTTTTTAAAAATGAAATTGTGAATACAAAAAGTCAACCCACGGGGGTAAAGAAAAATTTTACCTATATTCCGTGGGTTTTAAATTAGTTTATAAAAATAATTGGCTTATCATCATCAAAAAGATTGCTCACAACTTCTTGCCCTTTATCCACTAAATAACAAGAAACTTTCTGAAATCGCCTAAGACCCTCAATGATTTCGTATTTGTTATTAATTCTATATATAGTTCCTGCAAAATTGCCTTTATTAACAGGAATATAAGATTGCATAGCAAGTGGAGCAGGTACACATTTATCAAGCTCCTTAAGTTCTACAATATCTACTGCTTCAATCTTACATAAATCACCATATTCGCCCAATGATGGATATACCGGCGGATTTAGTAAAGCATGGTATATATCATCTATGTCACTATCATCAGCTTTGATGTATATAGTTGTATATAAATCAACTAGCATTAGATGATATTTAACTGTACTAACCCAGCCGGTATGGCTTCCGTCTGCATAATCTGTTATAACATCCCAACGCTTAAGCATTTCATCGCTAATTTTGTTGAAATTATAGCCACCGTGCCATTCTTTTTGCACCTTAGTATTATAAATTCCTTTGCCAGTAACAAAATAATCTAATTTATGATACCTTTTCCATTGACACATTGAATGAATAAACCCATTAACTGTGCTAAATGGTGGCAAAGGGTAGCAATCTGCACCTTTTGGCGCTGATGGATTATTGAATCTAGCCATTTCTTGATACATTTTTAATCTTACAACTCTCATAATAAAACCTCTAAAATAAAATAAGTTGCACCTATACAAAAATGTATCAATGCAACTTTCCACTATGGTTCTATTAAGGTGAAATGATATATTAATTATCAATTGTTTACATCTATTAAATAATAGCATTTTTAAGCATTACTGTCAATACAACATTTTTCTGTATAAATCAATGCTTTACTTGAATACCGGCATTGACTAAGCTCATATATTAATATTTCCTTTGTCATAGTCGGATTAGTCTTTTGAATTATCTTTAACAACTCATCTATACTCATCATCCCACTCTCCTAGCTGCTCCTAAAACCATATCAACAATGTCAAACACTTCATCTCCATAAGTTGCTACAAAATCGCACAATATCTCTTCTTGTTCAATAGGCAAATACACATCATAGGACATACAGATTGCGTGACATACTTCGTGTATCAGCACTTTGCGTTGCATAAATCCACGCAAGGCATTTGATAGATAAATTGTATGTGTATTTCTATCGGTTACACCTAGCACAGAAACATTGTCTGACCGCTTTAATTCGCTTGAATTTGAATTTTCATATTGTACTCGCCACATTGTGCCATTAATATTAAAAATCATCTGTATGCTCCTTTCTGAATGAAATAGGCTATGAATATTGCTACTCATAGCCCTTAATCTTAGAATTTTGACATAAGATTATTCATATTATTCTTAATTAAACTCTTTTCTTCGGTTGTTGCGTTATCACTAACTATTTTAATTATTTCGTTAGTGACAGTTTTGATGTATTTATCTAACGCTTTCATCCTTTGTTCTTTATCCTCTGGCGTAGTGCCACTGTGCATTTCCTTAGTTTCTGTATAATTTCTCTTTGCTCTGTCATAGCCGCTTTCGTTCATTGGCTCTGTATAGTACATCTTGCCATAATCTCTATCCATATCCCTCATATGCTCTGCTTCTGGGTACATGTGCATATAAGGCGGTTCTTCATATCCTCTGCGGTATGTTCCTTTACCTTTTGGGGCGAATCTGCCATTAGCATAGCGGTAGTGGTCGTAAAATCTTCTGCCATTTTCTTCGCCATATTCTGTCTTAAGACTTCTTAGGAGCTCTTTGTCGTACTCTTCTTCCTCTTCATCAGCCTTTTTCATAGACTTAACGATAACTGCACGATATTCAGCTTCACATAAATCCTTAATCATATCCACAGCTTCTGACATTTCCTCAACATTTACATTTTCAATGCCCTTATCAAGTTCAGATAGTGTCTTTTCGGTAAGGCACTCAACCATTTTGTGTATTCTTTCAATATGCATAACGTCAAGCCTCCCTTACTGCGATTAAGTTGCTGTTCTGCACCTCAACAGCCTGTGTAGATGTATTCTGCACCGCTACTGTACTGCAGCAGCCACAAGGTACATCAACATATGCTTGTGCTGATACGTTAAATAAATTTTCAACTGCGGCTGGCGTTACAACCATTCGTGTTGACTGCAAAGGCTCTCCATCTACTGCAATGGCAAGTGATATAGCTCCAACTGTACCGCCTGTAGGTATCTGAATGTTTCCGCTATAAGATACTAAAAATCTAGCCTTGCACTGATTTGTAATACCTCTTAACTTGATAATTCCGCTTCCTTGTCTGTGGACTATACATTTAGTTCCGCATACTGGTGTTTCTGTAAATGCAACATCTTCTCCGGCGGCAACTGTTTGTAATGCAATTCCTGTTATTTCCATTATCTTTACCTCTCTTTCATAAAAATAAGGGCAAACATTATAGTCTGCCCTTTGATTATAAGTAATACTGCTTAGCAGACATAATCGAGTTAAACTCAATTAAGATACTCAATTATTCAGTTTTAGCAATTACAGCCGGTATTGCAACCGTATCCATAAGCATAAGCGTTAGGATTAGGCACAACATAAGCTGGAATAGCTGTAGGGTTTACAGAGTTGACAATCTGCTGTGTCTGTGCTGTCATTGCAGTAGTCAGAAGTGCATTCTGTCTATCCTGTGAAGCAGAAAGCTCAAGTTTCTGTACCTTATCTCTCAAATCTGCATTTTCCTTTGTACATAAGTAATCAAGAATAGCTCTTGTTCCTGCCTGTTGGCTGTCAATAATATCTCTTGTATTATTGTTCATTGTGTTCTGTAAAGCACAAGTGTTAGTTGCCATGTTGTAGTTTACACCTTGGATAGCTTCACGAGTTTCACAGCAGCAGTTAGCGAGCTGCGCCTGTAATGCATTTGTATTCTGCATATTAGCGACTGTATCAGCATTGATAGCCTGCTGTATGCCATAGCCTGTCTGCATAATATTTGTGTTAATGCCATTAAAGCCAGTGAGCATACTGTTGTTCATAGCGTAGAAACCATCACAAAGTCCGTTAGAAATGCCATCTAACTTGCTGATAACTGCCTGATTGTCAAAACCCCTCTGTATAGCTGAATCAGTGTAGCCTGCGCCGTTGCCATTTCCACCGAAACCGCCCCAGCCGTTATTTCCCCAGCCAAAGATTAAGAGAATTACAATCCACCATGCACCATTGCCCCACATACCATCGTTATTACGATTATTGCCTGTTACTGCGGCAATATCTGCGAGACTAACTCCGTTTGAATTAAACATCTTGTTTACCTCCATTTATTTTATTAACAAATGGGATAACCGGTCATTATGTGCGCACAACCCAAAATGTCCTAATTCATCATTCCCTTAATATCATTAAGGTTTATTCCTTGCGCATTCATAAAATTACTTAAAATTTGTTCTGCGCCTTGTGTGTTTCCACTGTTTATCTGATTAAGTAAGTTTTTTGCCATTGGATTGCCTTGTTTAGCAGACTGCTGTAAGCAATTCATAGCCATTTGCTGCGGATTCTGAATTGACTTAAGTTGATTTATGGTTTGAATTAACTGCTGGTTCATTCTTCATCACCGCCTTTGCTTTGAGTTCTTGAAGTTTTTCTTTGCGTTCCTAAAGATTTATCAAATCTATCTTCCAACTGCCCTATTTTCTCCGACAATTCCTCAAATTTATTCAGAAATAGCTGTGTGCTTTCGTCTGATAGGGTAAATTTAGCATTTTCTGCGTTAGACATAGAATTTACTGTCTGATTATCTTTTGGGGCTGTATAAGGCTTGTACACAATCGTGTTAATAGTTCCGTCAGCATTCCAGCCCTTAACATAAATCTCCGACATATCCTGCTTCGGGAAAAACGCCATTGAACCATCCATAGGCACTTCATTTGCATTAATATTTTCAACTGTCTGTACTATTCTTCCGTTAATGCCTGCTATCTGCTGGGGCATAGGCTGTTGATTCATCTGTATAGGCTGTTGTAGGCTTTGCTGATAATTTTGTAAAAAGTTCATTCTATCCGCATATGGATTCTGCATAGGCATATAATTATTATTCATCATAGGTGTTGTCTGATAAGGATTGTTTATCATCTTCTACCTCCTCCAAGACTTCTTCGATTGCGTGGATAGCAAGAGATAATGTTACTAAGTCAAGTTTCTGCAATTCTTCTTTACTCAAGATTTTTTCTCTAACTTCATCAGAAAACATTCGCACTACCTCTCTTTCTAACTTAATTTTGGCATAAAAAAAGAGAAGAACATTATCAAGTTCTTCTCATATTTACATCACGCAAAAGCTCTTTTATTCAATTGTCTTTATCCGTACACCATTAAATTTTCCGTACGCCATTTTTACACCATTTTGCCATTGAAATACATAGAAATATATAGATTTATGTGGTGTATAGATGGAGTAAGCACTTTTATTTTATCCTCCGCAAAATCCCTTAAATACAGTAATTATCATAACTTTCATTAAGGTCATAAGGAGTTATCTG
>ERZ779737.227-NODE-227-length-58064-cov-3.462876_pt1 | contig 58064 bp, 42 predicted proteins | sample MGYA00511889_ERZ779737 | MGnify/ENA primary metagenome ERZ779737 (study PRJEB29588, sample SAMEA2163575) | human gut metagenome | biome: human gut; feature: human-associated habitat; material: faeces | place: Denmark | collected 2008/2010 ... | reverse complement strand
GCAGCCTTGTCGGCAACCACCTGCTTAGCTTGTTTTTTAGTAGCAACAAACAGGACTTTCTTTCCTGATTTAGCGATTTGCTTCAAAGCTTCAGCAGCTTCGTCAATTTTAGCAACCGTCTTGTTGAGGTCAATGATATGAATACCATTGCGCTCCATGAAAATGTAAGGAGCCATAGCGGGATTCCACTTTCTTTTTAAGTGTCCGAAGTGTACACCAGCCTCTAATAATTGATCAAAATTAACTCTTGACATTGTTTTCTTTCTTAAATCGTTTACTTTCTTTTAATTAACAATCACCGGGTAGTCGCCTCCATGCGTCGACGCACAAAAGGAATCCCGACAATTTAGATTCTAAACGCTTTTTTCAGTTTCTAGTTCTTTGAGTCTTTAAGCCCTGCCTAAGCGGCCCGCTTATCAACCAGCAAACTTAATAAACCCAAATTAACGTTTACTGAACTGGAATCTCTTACGAGCCTTGGGACGTCCAGGTTTCTTACGCTCAACAACACGCGGATCGCGAGTTACGAAGCCAGCAGCTCTCAAGACGCTCTTATCCTCAGGATTAATCTTAACCAACGCACGGGCGATCGCCAAACGAGCAGCCTCAGACTGGCCCTTGAAACCACCACCTTGCAGGTTGATGTTGATATCATATTGCTCTGCTACGTTCAACTTAGCCAACGGCTGCTTAACGATGAACTGCAGGATTGATGAAGGGAAATAGTTCACCAGGTCACGCTTGTTGATCGTGATCTTACCAGTACCTTCCTTAACGAATACACGCGCTACGGCCGCTTTACGTCTTCCTATTGCATTTACGACTTCCATAATTCTTATTTATATAAGTTTATATCGATTGACTTAGGTTGTTGAGCCTCATGCTTGTGCTCAGTGCCGGCATAAACATAAAGATTACCGAGCAACTTAGCGCCCAGGCGATTCTTAGGCAACATACCCTTTACTACCTTACGGAAAAGACGATCAGCGCCTTTCTTCATCAGGTCTGACGGTGTGTATTCGATCTGTCCGCCAGGATAACCTGTATATCTTAAATAGATGCGATCGTTCCATTTGTTACCTGTCAGAACGACCTTGTCCGCATTGATAATGATGACATTGTCACCACAGTCAACATGCGGTGTGTAGTTTGGTTTGTACTTACCGCGCAAAAGCTTCGCTACCTTCGCGCAAAGACGACCCAAAGTCTGTCCAGTCGCGTCAACCACGACCCACTCTTTGTTTACAGTTGCTTTGTTCGCGGAAACGGTCTTAAAACTTAAAGTATCCACTGCTAAAAAATTAAATTAATTAATAACTCAAAAAACGCCCCAACCGAATTGCCACGACGGACACATGACGTGACAACCGATTAAGAACTAAACTTTTAGTATAATTTGATAATAATCGGCTTGCAAAGGTACGGTTTTTCTTTGAATAACCAAGCGATCCCAATTTATTTTTCTTGTAAATCAAACGGATAATTGGGAACGCTCGTTATTTAGCCTTCTTGCGGAAAAAATAGCCCAACGAAAGCGTGACGTTATTCTGATAGACGGAAGTCTCTCCCTCACGCTTCACCGCACGACGATCGATCGCTCCACAGATAGAGTTGATCGAGAAAAAGAAATTGCTGTATTCAACCGCCAAACCAAGGCTAATTCCGAAATCGCATGGCTTAAGGTCCTTCTCGGCTGTCATTCCGAACAAAAGATCGGAATTCTGCTCACGGCTGTCCATCTTACCCGCAAACGACCAATCAAACACCGGACCACCAAAAACACTCAAGCGCACATCTGTGAACATGAAGTTGTAAGCAACATTCACCGGAATTTGCAGCGAATAGTATTTACAAGAGTTATAGAGCGACATGCCGTCAATTGATTGCGCGGAATAATAGGAGCCGCCTTGATTTATAATCGCAATCTCCGGACGAAGTGACCAACGATTCTTCAAATGAATATCGGCCAAGCCTGCCACACTATAACCGAAACGGCCCCCCGACTCATAAGTACGGTTTATCTTCTGTATCAACGACGAATAAGCTCCACCGACACGTACTCCAAACTCCATTTGCGCCATCGCCGGAACAATGGCTATCATCATGATCGCGCCCAATAACAATATAATCTTTCTCATGACTATCAATCTTAACATTACAACAAAGTTCCTAAAATCGAACTTGCGACAAATTTAGATAAAAAACTTATATTTGCCTATATACTAAATAAATCAAACAATATAAACCGAGAAAAAAGAATAAACTGACAATCGCCCAAACAACCAATAACAATAAAATCGTATCTTTACCGACGTATTTTACCAGACATCCATCTTTTACATATATATTATCCTATGGAACCTTTCATTCATCTGCACGTACATACCCAATACTCTTTGTTGGATGGACAAGCCTCCATTGACGCACTTATCGACAAGGCGCATAAGGATGGCATGCGAGCTATCGCCGTCACCGACCACGGAGTAATGTTCGGTATCAAGGAATTCTTCAACAAGGTAAACAAGAAGAACGGCAAATATAAGGACACCATCAAGAAGGCTCAAAAGGAGTTAGACAAGATCAACAGCCAAGCAGAACCAATCACTGAAGAGGACAACCAAAAGAAGGCTGAACTGGAAAAGCAGATTCAGGAAGCTGAAGCCTCAATCTTCAAGCCGATCATCGGTTGTGAATGCTATTGCGCACGTCACGGACGGCACAGCAAGCTCGCCACACAAGATGACCGAAGCGGTTGGCACCTTATCGTGCTGGCCAAGAACCTGAACGGCTACAAGAACCTGATCAAGATGGTCTCCCTCTCATGGACAGAGGGTTTCTACGGACGTCCACGTATTGACAAGGAGTTGCTTGAACAATATCACGAGGACCTGATCGTCTGCTCCGCTTGTCTTGGAGGTGAGATTCCACAACTTATCATGAAGGGGCAACTCAAACAGGCAGAAGAATCTGTACTTTGGTTTAAGAACCTCTTTGGCGACGACTATTATCTGGAGATGCAACGACACGAAACGCATGACCCGAATGCCGATTGTACAATCTTTCCTCACCAGCAGGAGGTCAACAAGGTATTAGTTGAGTTGGCACATAAACATCAGATCAAATTAATTGCCACCAACGATGTCCACTTCGTCAACGAAGAAGATGCCGAAGCTCACGACCGATTAATCTGCCTTAGTACCGGAAAAGATCTCGACGACCCGAACCGTATGCGCTACTCCAAGCAGGAGTGGTTCAAGACCCGCGAGGAGATGAACGAAGTGTTCGCTGATGTGCCCGAGGCGCTCTCGAATACCCTCGAAGTATTGGATAAGGTGGAAATCTACAGCATCGACCATGGTCCTATCATGCCGTTCTTCCCCATTCCGGAGAGTTTCGGTACCGAGGAGCAGCTGCGCCAGAAGGTGTCGGAAGAAGACCTCTACAGGGAGTTTACCACTGATGAGAATGGAGAGAACCAGCTGTCGCCCGAGGATGGTCAGAAGGTGATCGACCGTCTGGGCGGCTACGACAAGATATACCGCATCAAGTTTGAGGCAGAATACCTGCGCCACCTCGCCTACGAGGGAGCCAGGAAGCTTTATGGCGATCCGCTGCCCGAGAATGTGGATGAGCACGTGAACTTCGAGCTCCACGTGATGAAGACCATGGGTTTCCCGGGCTACTTCCTCATCGTGTCCGACTTCATCAGGGCGGCACGCGAAGAGCTGGGCGTAATGGTGGGCCCGGGCCGTGGATCAGCGGCAGGTTCCGTAGTGGCATATTGCCTGGGAATCACCAAGATCGACCCTCTGAAGTACGACCTGCTGTTTGAGCGTTTCCTGAACCCAGACCGTGTGAACCTGCCTGATATCGATACCGACTTCGATGACGACGGCCGAGGCAAGGTGTTGCGCTGGGTAATGGATAAGTACGGTCACGAGAACTGTGCCCACATTATTACATACGGTTCGATGGCCACCAAGAACTCCATCAAGGATGTGGCGCGCGTAGAGAAGCTGCCTTTGGACAAGGCGAATGCACTCTGCAAGGCGATTCCCGACCGTCTGCCCGACGGAGCGAAGATGAACCTTGCCAACGCCATCAAATATACCCCGGAGCTGAAGGAGGCAGAATACTCCAGCGACCCCCGCGAGAGCAATACCATCAAGTATGCCCGCATGCTCGAGGGTACCATCCGCGGCACGGGTATCCATGCCTGCGGATTCATCATCTGCCGCGACCCTATCAGCAACTGGGTGCCTGTATCTACCGCCGATGACCCTGATTTCCCGGGACTGAAGACGGCAGTAACCCAGTACGACGGTCACGTGATCGAGACCACCGGACTCATCAAGATGGACTTCCTGGGTCTGAAGACCCTCTCCGAGATGAAGGAGGCGTGCAAGGTAATCAAGCAGACCACGGGCGATGTCGTAGATCTCGATACCATCCCTATTGATGATGAGCTTACCTATCAGCTCTACCAGCGCGGCCAGACCATCGGAACCTTCCAGTTCGAGTCGCCGGGTATGCAGAAGTATCTCCGCGAGCTGAAGCCTACGGTTTTCGAGGACCTCATCGCCATGAACGCCCTCTACCGTCCGGGACCTATGGATTACATCCCCGACTTCATCGCCCGCAAGAACGGCCAGCAGGCCATCACCTACGATATCCCCTGCATGGAGAAATACCTCAAGGATACCTACGGCATCACGGTGTATCAGGAGCAGGTGATGCTCCTTTCCCGCCAGCTGGCAAGCTTCACCCGAGGCGAGTCGGATGCCCTCCGTAAGGCGATGGGTAAGAAGAAGAAGGCTATCGTAGATGCGATGAAGCCGAAGTTCATCAAACAGGGACAGGAGAACGGCCACGATCCGGCTGTGCTCGAGAAAATCTGGAGCGACTGGGAGAAGTTTGCATCCTATGCCTTCAACAAGTCGCACGCCACCTGCTATTCCTGGGTAGCCTATCAGACAGCCTATCTCAAGGCACACTATCCAGCCGAATACATGGCAGCGCTGATGACCCGCCGCTTTGCGCAGATCACCGAGATTACCAAGCTGATGGAGGAGTGCCAGTCGATGGACATCAAGACCCTGGGACCGGATGTAAACGAGAGTTACCGTGCCTTCGGTGTGAACGAGCATGGCGAGATACGTTTTGGCCTTTCTGCCATCAAGGGTATGGGAACTCCTGCAGCCGATGCCATCGTGGCAGAGCGCCTGAAGAACGGCCCTTATAAGAACATCTTCGATTTTGCCGAGCGCGTGGATTTCTCCAATGTCAACCGCAAGGCATTCGAAAGTCTGGCTCTGAGTGGCGGTTTCGACAGCTTCGGCATCCGCCGCGAGCAGTACTTCGGCAAGAACAGCAAGGGCGATACCTTCCTGGATACGCTCGTAAGATACGGTCAGCTCTACCAGCAGGAGCAGCGCGAGGCAGCCACCTCGCTCTTCGGAGGTGTAGAGGCGGTGGAGATAGCCACCCCTCCTATACCGGAAGCTGAATCCTGGAGCACCATCGAGAGGCTCAACAGGGAGCGTGAGCTCGTGGGCATCTATCTCTCGGCTCATCCGCTCGACGATTACGAAATCATCCTCCGCAACCTCTGCAATACCCACTGCTCTGAACTGGGCGACAAGGTGGAGCTTGCCAAGAAGGAGGATGTGGTGTTCGGCGGCATCATCACCGGGGTGAAATCCAAGTTCACCAAGACCGGAAAGCCGTGCGGCTTCGTCACCATCGAGGATTTCGAAGGATCGGGCGAGCTGGCGCTCTTCGGTGAGGACTGGGGCAACTGGCGAGGCATCATGGTAGAGGGCAGCACCATCTTCGTTACGGCGAAGTGTGTGTCCCGTTACGGCAATAGCAACTTTCTTGACTTCAAGATCAGCACCGTGGAGTATCTCCAGACCGTGAAGGAGAACCGCCTGGAGAAGTTTACCATCATCGTGGACAGTACGGTGATAGACGAAACGCTGGTGAATGATATCAAGACGCTGGTGGAGAATGATGAGGGCAAGGCACAGCTCTTCCTTCAGATTCACGATGCCGAGACCAAGACCAATGTGCTGCTGCGTGCGCAGGACCGCACGGTGGGAGTGAGCAGGGATTTGATACAGTTTGTCAACGACCATCCGAAGATGTCGTATCAGATCAATTAAAAATAATTCATGAGAATATTATTAACTATATAAAAAAGGAAGAAAAAATGGAAGTAACAATTACAACCGAGAATTTCGAGAGTTACAAGAATGGCGAGTTGCCATTGGTAGTAGATTTGTGGGCTACATGGTGTGGTCCTTGCCGCCAGATTGCTCCTATCGTGTCAGAATTGGCAGAGGAGTTTGACGGTAAGTTGGTAGTTGGTAAGTGTGATGTAGAGGAGAACGACGACATCGCTATGGAGTTTGGCGTTCGCAATATCCCTACCATCCTTTTCTTCAAGGGTGGCCAGCTCGTTGACAAGTTTGTTGGTGCAGCCAACAAGTCAACCCTCAAGGAGAAGTTTGAGGCTCTGCTGTAAGACAGGGCAGAAGACTAAAAAAAATACGTCCCGGTGCGGCATCAGCTGCATCGGGACGTATGCTTTTTGGTTAGAATCCGAATTTGCGAAATAGCCTCTAGAATTCTACGCTTCTGCTACCATCTTCCTCCACGGTGATGGTCACCTTGGTACAATCCTCCGGCAGCAGGTCCTCGATGAGTTCCGGCCACTCCAGGAAGCAGAGGTTTCCGCTGTAGAAGTAATCCTCGTATCCCATATCATACACCTCTTCAATCTTCTTGATGCGGTAGAAGTCGAAATGGTAGATAGAATCGCCGTTTCCGGCAGTGTATTCGTTGACGAGAGCGAAGGTAGGCGAGGTGATTACATCCTCCACGCCCAGTTCCTCGCAGATAGCTTTAACGAAAGTTGTCTTTCCGGCACCCATCTTGCCATAGAAGGCAAAGACCTTGCCGTCGCCCATGTTCTGCAGGAATTCCTTGGCTGCAGCATGGATGTTGTCTAATGAATCAATCTTAATCTTCATATATTTAATTTTTAATTTTAATTTCTCTTTCTCGGTGTCAGTGTGATGATCGGAATGAGCATTTCCTCCATCGAGATGCCACCGTGCTGGAAGGTATCCTTGTAGTACGAAACGTAGTAATTGTAGTTGTTCGGATAGGCGAAGAAAGCGTCTCCGTAGGCAAAGACATACGATGTACTCAGGTTGGGAGCAGGCAACTGAGCCCTTTTCGGGTCCCTGATGATGAAAACCTCCTTGGCATTGCAGGCCAGGTTCTTGCCCAGCTTGTAGCGCAGGTTGGTATTCGTGTTGCGGTCGCCGATGATCTTGATGGGCTTCGAGGCGCGGATGCTTCCGTGGTCGGTGGTGATCACCACCTTGCAGTCATCCTGCGACAGCCTTCTGAACAGTTCCGAGAGCACCGAGTGGCGCAGCCAGCTCTGCGTGATGCTGCGGTAGGCACTCTCCGTATTGGCGAGCTCGCGTACCATCTTTGATTCCGTCCGGGCATGCGAGAGCATGTCGATGAAGTTGATTACCAGCACGTTCAGGTCCTTCTCCCTGCATTCGTTGTAGTGCTCCATAAACCGGTCGGCACCCTGCGAATCGTTCACCTTGTGATAGCTGAAGCTGTATCGCTTGCGGTATCTGTCGAGCATTGTCTGTATCAGCGGCTCCTCGTTCAGGTTCTTGCCCTCCTCCTCGTCTTCATCCACCCAGAGCTCCGGAAACATCTCGGCAATCCTGTTGGGCATCAGACCGCTGAAGATGGCGTTCCGGGCGTATTGCGTGGCTGTAGGCAGGATGCTCATATACATATCCTCGTCAATGTCGAACAGCTCGCCGATGTCAGCCGCCAGCATCTTCCACTGGTCGTATCTGAAGTTGTCTATCACGATGAGGAACACCTTCTCCCCCTTGTCCAGAATCGGGAAGATCCTGTTCCTGAAGACATCCGGGCTCATCATCGGGCGGTCGTCGGAAGAAGATGCATTCCCATTCTTTCCGGCATTCCCATTCCTCATCAGGCCTATCCAGTCCAGATAATTCTTGGCGATGAATTTGGCGAATCCGATGTTAGCCTCCTCCTTCTGCATGGCGAGCATCTCGGTCATCTGGCTGTCGGTATCGCTCAGTTCCAGTTCCCATTTCACGAGTCTTCTGTATATTTCCATCCAGTCGCTGCAGGTACGGCAGTCCATCATCTTCAGTGCAATCTGCTGGTAGTCCTGCTGGTATCCGCTCTGCGTCATCTCGGTCACGATATCCTTTTGGTGGATGTTCTTTTTCAGCGAGAGCAGGATTTGGCTCGGGTTGACGGGCTTGATGAGATAGTCGGCGATTTTCGACCCGATAGCCTGGTCCATGATGTTTTCCTCTTCGCTCTTGGTACACATCACAACGGGAGTAGCGGGCTGGATGTCCTTGATTTGCTGCAGGGTCTCCAGACCGCTCAGTCCAGGCATCATTTCATCGAGGAGGATGAGGTCGAAGGATTGCTGTCGGCATAGCTCGATGGCATCCGATCCATTGCTCACCGTGGCAATCTCGTAACCTTTTTTCTCCAGGAAGATGATATGTGCCTTGAGGAGCTCAATTTCATCATCGATCCATAGTAATAATCCGTTGCTCATATAGCATTATCCTTTTAGAGTATTATTTTGCAGTATCCTTTTAGGATATATTTTTATTTTTGAGGTGCTAAAGTACAAAGAATAATTGAATGACGGAAGAGAGTTGTGGTTAAAGAAACTTAATTGAAAAAAAAGGTGTGTCATAAGTTTAGATTATGGCAGCCGAAGTCGGGCTGATGGCTCTTCCGATTGGGGGCAACTGCTATAGCTTATTTACAAATATCATCAGGATTCTCGGTCTTTTTTATAATATTAAGACCGGGAATCCGTTATTATTATCGAAGATAAAAGTAATCAAAATAATAAAAAAAAAGAAGAAAAGAAGAAACAATGTTCAAGATTGTAATGATCATGCTATGCGGAATTGGTACGGGGTACCTGCTCCGCAACAAGAAAATGAGTTTTATCGGTCGTGTCATCACGGCGCTTATCTGGGTACTCCTCTTCCTGCTTGGCATCGAGGTGGGAGCGAACCCTCGTATTATCAATGGTCTTCAGACCCTGGGACTCGAAGCCATCGTGCTTACGATAGCCGGAAGTCTGGGTAGTGCAATCTTTGCGTGGGCATTGTGGAGATATGTCTGCAGAAAGGAGGCAGGAAATGAAAGGTAGTCTGATTATCGTAGGCTTCTTCGTACTGGGCATCATCGTGGGAGTGTGGGATGTGATTCCTGCCAGTTTCCTGGTGAGCGACGTGAGCTATTATGCCCTCTGTTGCCTGATGTTCTGCGTGGGTATCAGCATCGGTTGCGATACCTCTATCCTGAAGAGTTTCAGAAAGGTGAATCCCCGGCTGATGATGCTGCCGGTGATGACCATCCTGGGAACCCTTGCCGGATGCGCGGCTGCCTCCCTGATACTGGGACACCGTCAGCTCTCCGACTGTCTCGCCATCGGTTCGGGCTTCGGATACTACTCATTGTCGAGCATCTTCATCACGCAGTATCGGGGTGCCGAGCTGGGAACCATCGCCCTGCTTGCCAACATCTTCCGTGAGATTCTCACCCTGCTCTGTGCGCCCCTGCTGGCGAAGTATTTCGGCAAGCTGGCGCCTATCAGCGTGGGTGGAGCCACCACGATGGATACCACATTGCCTATCATCACCCGCTATTCGGGCGAGAGCTTCATCATCGTTTCCATCTTCCACGGCTTCTGCGTAGATTTCTCCGTACCGTTCCTGGTTACCTTCTTCTGTTCGCTCTAACGGCTTCCTTGCCGCTAGAGCTTTCTTGCTTTATCAGAATCCATTCAGCTCGATGTATTCATCATCGGCTTCAGATTCTGGGGCATTCGAGTCATCGAAGTAGATGCCGGTATCGGTATCTTCTGTAGGCTGGCTCTCGATATCGATTCCATTATCTTCAGGATTCTTCTTCTGAGAATTATTTTCTTCCTCCAGAGCATCTTCCTCCTTCTGGGAATCCTTATCCACTACGATTTCCGTTGGCTCCATCAGCAGGTGCATCTTGCTGATCTTCAGCGGTGCAAAGTGACGGGTATAGAACTTGTCGTAATCATCATACGAGAGATTTCTGCCCAGAAGCTCGAGGTTCGGCTCGCTGATTACGTAGCTTCTCGCCTTGGAAATCAGACGGAGGATGCCGGCTTGCTGATGCAGCTCGTTGGCATACTGGCGCGCCTCATCGTAGTTCTGGAAACCGCTTACCTGCAGGCGATGCAACCCCTGGAGGTCTTCGATGCTGATGTCGAAATTGCGCGCCATATAGGTGGTGAAGTTATACTTGGCTACCTCGAAGAGCAGCTGGTTTTCGTTGATGGAATCTGGACTGTAGGCGAGCAGGAAGACAAAACGGTCGTTGCGGTCGGCTGAGAATCCTTTCTGCTGGGTGGAGTCCTGGGAGCTGAGCACATCGCTGCGTTTCGCCCAGACATTACTCAGGTCGAACTTTCCGCCGTAGAGTCGTCTTCCGGCATTCACGCCGTTTACGATCATTCCCGCCATCTCGCTCAACCGGCTGTTGGGATATTGCGCTATCACCTGGTTCATCTTTTCCAGACATTCGGAAACCTTGCCCTCGTTGAGCTGGGTCATACCGCTGATGAAGAGGAACTTGTCGCGGTTGGCGCCAGTAGGGAACCGCTTGTCTGATATTTCCGAGTTGTGCATCACCACCTCGTACTTGCCCTCCTTGAATGCCTGATAGGTGAGGGTGTAGATGGAATCTTCGATGTGTACCCCCATCCTCGCATTCTCCAGATAGTAAGGGTCGGAGAGGAGGGCTGTGAACTGACTTTCGGGGTAATCCTTCTTTAATTTATCGACATAACTGTTCGCCATCTGAGTTTGCTTCTTTCGGGAATAAAGCAGATACAGATGGTAATAGGCTTCGTCGAGATGCTTGAAATCCGGGTAGTTGTCCACCAGCCGGAGCAGCATCTTCTCGCTCAGAGCCAGGTTGTCGAGCCGGTCTTTGAAGATGATTCCGGCATGGTATAAGCCATCCGCCAGGAGCTGGTTGCTCGCTGACATCTGCTCTGGGGTGAACGGAATCTGAGCCAGATAATAAGCCCGCTGATGAGGGTCGAGGCTGGCGCTATCGGCAGATGGCTTGCCGGATTCTTTCTGGGATAAAGAATGGGATAGAGCGTCTTGTAATGCATCAGGCTGAAGCTTGGAATCTTGATCAGAATTCGTTCCTTGAGCGATATCCGTTTTCTGTGCCGAAGCTACAACTGTTTTGTTGATTCGCTGCCAGTTGTCGAGGTTCTTTCGCTTGCCCCAGAGTTTTTCGAAGAGCGCCTTACCCTGGCTTACGGCTACAGGGGAATAGAAATACCAGGTATTGGTGTTCCCGAATCCGTTTCCTGATGCATTCCCGAATCCGTTTCCGGAATCATTCCCGGAACCATTCCCATCTACTCCTCCTTCATATTCCGAATTCATCTCAGCACCGTCTTCCCATCTCCTTCTTTCTTCCTCTTTCTCCTTTCTTTTCAGGGCAGCTATCACACGGTCGATGGCTGCATTTCTGTCTCTCTCGTCCATTTTGGCAAGAGACTGCAGGGAATCCTGGAGGGCGATGGCATCGGTATAAGGCACCAGTTCGTCCAGCACCTTGGAGCGATGAGCCAGTTGCGGATAATCCTTTCTGTCCTGATCTAGCAAGCCGATTGCTTCGCCATAGCAGCGCTTGGCATCAGCATATCGTCCGGTTTCCCAATACAGATTGCCCAGACGCAGCAGGAGTACACCCTTCTCTATACCGTTTCGGGTAGCCTTCCGGTTGCCTTTTTCGTAGGCATAGATGGCACGCAGGGTATCTTTCTGGGCCAGGTGGATGTTGCCGATGGCATAATATACCTGGTCCTGATATTCCTTGTTCTTATCCGATGCCGCCATGCGCTTGAGTCGGCTGATCATCTTCCTGCTGTTGCCCGAAGCCAAGACCTCGGTGATGGCGATGCGGGCATTAAACTCCAGTTCGTAGGGCGGATTGAGCCGGATGACGTGGCGGAAAGCCTGATAAGCCTCCTGCTGGTTGCCGATGGAAGCCTGCAACTGTCCCATCAGATACCACTGGCGGGCTTTCTGCTTGTGTCGCATCTCATGGCTTATCACCTTCCTGAGATAGGGAATCGCCTTCCGGGCATCCCCCGTGTGGATATAGTAATCGGCGAAGGCATAATCCCATTCCTTCTGGGCACGCCAGTGGATGGAATCGCGCTGGATGTTTCGGATCACATCTTCTGCATCGTAGGTCCATCCCTGCTCGATATAGCATTTGGCAAGCCAGGCGCGCGCCTTGCCGTAGATGGCAGGCTGGGTGGAGTAAAGGCGGCTCATATAGGCGAAGGTGGCAGCGGCCCCCTCGAAATCCCCCTTCTGGAATTGAGAACGGCCCATCAGCATCCACGCTTTCCATAAAAACGGATTGTATTCCCTGCGACTGAGCCATTCGATATCTTTCGCCGTCTTTCTCCTGCCGGGTTCCCATACGGGGCGGCGCTTGATGCTGTGCTGATGGATGGCTTTCTCGCATTTCTCGATGGCACGGTCGAAGTTGGCTTTGCCCAGATCGCGGCTGTTCCTGTTGCCTACGGTATAGAGCGGAATCTGCTCAGTAAAGTTGTCCCGGTTGCCTTCTTCCTTCTCCAGCGCCCCGTCGATATAAGCCACGATACCATTATAATAGGTATTGTATCGGGCATTAAAGGCATGCCACCACCTGCTCTGCGCCGTATTCTTCTGCGTAGAGCATCCCGTAAGGATCGCTGCAATCACAGCGAGTCCTATCAGAAAAAAGTATTTGATGGGGCTTTTGCCTTTCATGCTTTCTATTGTTTATCTGGCATCTTTCTTCTGATGCCCAGGACGATTTTGGCGAGTGCGAATACCACGATGCTGATGAAGATGATGGTGGCACCCGATGGCACGTTGAGCAGATAACTGATGTAGAGACCGGCGATGCAGTCTATCCATCCCAGGATGATGCTTGCCCATATCATCTGCCTGTAATTATAGGTGAAGAGGTTGGCGGTCATCTGCGGAATGGTGAGCAGGCTGATGGCGAGCACGATGCCCACCATTTTCAGTGTAGCCACGATGGTCATGGCGATGAGCGTCATCATCAGGTATTCGATGGCTGTAACCGGCAGATGCTGCGAACGGGCGAAGGTACTGTCGAATGCGATGTTCTGGATAGGGCGCAGGAGAAAGGTGAAGAGGAGGGCTACGATGAGGGCAAGACCGCCCAGCAGCCACAGGTCTGCGCTGTCGATGGCAAGGATGCTTCCGAAGAGGAAGGAGGGCAGGTCGGGCATGAATCCTGGAGTCAGGAAGCAGCAGATGATGCCCACGCTCATTCCCAGGGTCCAGAACATGGCGATGGCGGAATCCTTTCGCACATCTTTCTTGCGTGATATCCATTGCACTCCGAAGGCGCTGAGTATGGCGAAAACCATGGCGGAGAGTATCGGATTGATTCCTGTAAACACGCCGATGCCGATGCCTCCGAAAGAGGCATGGGTGATGCCGCCGCTGATGAATACCAATCGGCGGGTAACGATGTAGGTTCCGATAAACCCGCACAGGATGCTTGCCAGAAAGGCGCCTATCAGTGCGTTTTGGAAAAATGTATATTGTAGTATATCCATGCGTTTACTTTGAGCTTTGAACTGCAAATTTCTAGCTTAAAAAGCCGATGACTTCATCCTTCAGTTGGTTGGGCAGGTTGATGCCTCTCAGTATCAGGCTTCTGTTCCATCCAGCCACTTCTTCCGGCTGCATGGTATAGAGCACTTCCGAAAATTCCTCAACCTCCTCATCGGTATAGGCATCGGCATCCCGACCGGCAAAGCGGTCGAGATCCTCATCATCGTAATATTCTATTTCTTTGGTGGCGGCTTCCATCATGCACTCCTGCTCGCACTTCGAGTTCTCACCGTTGCAGGTGTTGCACGATACGCCTTCCTGCAGAGGCTCCTCGTCCTCTCCCCTGCGGTGAGATACGATTCCGAATATGGCGCTTATCAGGCCTAATGCCACCAGGGCTAAAATCAAGTATAGCATTTACTTTGAACTTTGAACTTTGAACTTTGAACTTTGAACATGAACTTTGAACATGAACTTTGAACATGAACTTTGAACATGAACTTTAAGCTTTGAACTTTATGATTAGCAAAGGCTGTTGAATTCTTCACGCTTCATTCTTCACTCTTCATTCTTCACTCTCAATAATTTCAAACCCTACTTTCTTCAGGTCTTCCCAATAATGAGGATAGGATTTGCTCACTACCTCCGGATTATTGATCTCAATCTGAGGGAACTTGAAGGCGAGAGGGGCGAATGCCATCGCCATACGATGATCCTCGTAGGTATCGATTGGAGCAAATGAAGGATCGCAGGTTTCGCCATCCCAATACAGAGTGTTGTCGTTTTCATCGTGGATGACATAGCCCACCTTCTTCAACTCTGTCTTCAGAGCCTCGATGCGGTCGGTCTCCTTGATCTTCAAGCTGGCAAGACCCGTGAACCTGAACTTCACACCCAAGGCACAGCAGGCTACCACGATGGTCTGAGCCAAATCTGGAGAACCGGAGAAATCGTATTTGAATTTCGGCAGCAGACAGCGGTTCGCCTTCAGCATAACATCCGTAAGATGATCATGGTTCTCGAATTCGCTCTTCACTCCCAGCAGACTGAAGATGTATTTAACCACGGAATCTCCCTGCTTCGAGCAGTCCATCAAGCCTTCGAGCTGGATTCTGGAGTCGATGTTGCCATTCAGTGCCATCATCTCATACCAGTAGGAAGAAGCACTCCAGTCGTTCTCTATCATATAAGATGTCTCCTTGTAAGGCTGTGGCTTCACGGTGATGGTGTCCATATCCGTCCAGTCGGCATCGGCACCATATTCCTTCATCGTCCAGAGCGTAAGGTCGATGTAAGGGCGGGATGCAATCTCTCCTGTCAACTTCAGTTCCAGTCCGTTCTTTAGAATCGGACCGATCATCAGAAGCGCCGAGATGTATTGCGAACTGATATTGCCCACTACCTCCAGGTGGCCGCCTTCCAGCGCCTTGCCTCGGATGTGGAGTGGGGGATAACCTTCCTTCTTCTCGTAGGTGATGTCGGCGCCCAGATAGCGCAGGGCATCTACAAGGATGCCGATAGGACGGTTCTGCATGCGCTCGGTGCCGGTGATGGTATGTTCGCCAGGGGTGGCAGAGAGATAGGCGGTCATGAAACGCATGGCTGTGCCGGCTGCCTTGATGTTGATGACCTCTGGCATATTCTGAAGGGCTGCAACGATTACTTCCGTGTCATCGCAGTCGCTCAAGTTGTCGGGTTGGATATGGCTTCCAGCCATCGCACTGATTACGAGCGCTCGGTTGCTGATACTCTTAGATGCTGGCAAGTTGATACTTGCGTTCAGTTGGCTTGGTGCCTTGATGGTATATTTTATCATACGCGTACCTTATATTAAATATATTTTAGTGCAAAAGTACAAAATAAAAAGTATATACGCTAGTTTTCTTGCGAAAAGTTTTCAAAATATCTCAAAAAAAAGCATGGGCTGACGTGCTCTGTTTCTATCACTTGCTGTCAATATGTAAACGGGATAGGGGTGTTATGGGGGTATATTGAAATATGCCTATTTCAAAGTGTAAAAAACGACCCCCTAAAATGTCAGATTGTAATTTTGTGTGCGTTTTCTTTCAAAAAGTAAAACCGACCCCAAAAATAAGATAAAATAGCGTTAAGGAATGATACAACTTACCGGAATTTGTAGTATCTTTGCATCAGAAAAAAGAAACAACAAGCAATAAGTAACAATCTAAAAATAAAGAATATGAAACGAATTATATTATTCTCATTGATGGCTCTCATGACCGTAGCTACTTTCGGTCGCAAGCGCATAGAGAATGCAACAGTAGTAGCAGACACTATTTTCTATGCAGAAAATATGAGTAATGTGGCTAGTGCAGATCAGGCTAGTTATTACAGATTGCTGATGACTACCGGCGCTGGCATCAATAAGAAGGATGTGTTCCAGGACTTCTATATGAACGGTAATCTTCGTGCCGAGGGTGGATACAGCTTCATCGATCTCGGTAACGACCGCAATACGATCTTCAATGGTGAGGTTACCACTTACTACAAGAATGGTAAGGAGAAGTGGCACGGAAAGTATGTTAACGGCAAGCGTGAGGGATACTTCACTCTCCAGCTCCGTGAAGGTGGTGTGGCTGTTGTTCAGTTCAAGAATGGTAAGTCTATCCACAATTACTTCATGATAACATACAAGGATGGTACCACTGAGAAGAGAAATCTCTCTGAGATTCAGTCTTTGATGTAGAAGATTTCTAGAATAGAAGATCACTAGAATAGAAAATCTCTCTTAAATTAATAGAAAAATCTCTCTTATATAAATTAAAATTTTATGTTGATATGACCAATGGGGAGCCTGCATGTGATATGTCGGCTCTCTTTTATTTTTATATATGCAATTATAACCATTTATTTTTGTTAATTTGAGCAAATTGAAATGAAATAATTAACTGTTTTGTGTTAACCAATTAAGAAATTTCCTATCTTTGCCCCTATGAAAAAGAAAACGATTTGGACCATAGCCATTATTATGGGCTTTTCGTTCCTTGCGCTGCTCTTTCTGCAGCTCAGTTACATCCAGGAGATGGTGAACATGAAGAAGGAACAGTTTGACGAGTCGGTCAACAGAGCCCTATATCAAGCTTCAAGAAACTTGGAGCTGAATGAAACTTTGCGCTATCTTGAAAAGGATGTCAATGAGACAGAACGCAAGGCTAGTAAGAAGGATTCTGTGGGAACCCGCAGCGGTCAGCTGGATGGAACTATCCAGCACTCTCATCAGTATTCTGTGGTAGGCAAGGATGGTACGGTCTATTCATCCTTCGAGTTGAAGACCATTGCAACCAATCCTGCCAACAAGCCGAAGGCGATGATTCTGCGCAGCGACAAGAACTCGCTTAATGAGACTCAGAAGTCCTTGCAGGAGATTGTAAAGAATCGCTATGTGTATCAGAAAGCGTTGCTCGACGAAGTGGTTTATTCCATTCTCTACTCGGCATCCGATAAACCGTTGAAGGAACGAATCAACTTCAAGCAGTTGGATCAGGATCTCAAGGCAGAGATGATGAACAATGGAATCAATATCCCTTATCACTTTACGGTAACAACCCAGGATGGCAGGGAGGTGTACCGTTGTCCGGATTATACCGACGAGGGTGAGGAATACAGCTATTCGCAGGTACTCTTCCGCAACGACCCGCAGTCGAAGATGGGAGTTGTAAAGGTTCACTTCCCAGATATGAACAGCTACATCTTCTCCAGTGTGCGCTTCATGATTCCTAGTGTCATCTTTACGCTGGTATTGCTCATCACCTTTATTTTCACCATCGTGGTCATCTTCCGACAGAAGCGATATACGGAGATTAAGAATGACTTCATCAACAATATGACCCATGAGTTGAAGACGCCTATTGCCAGCATCAGTCTGGCGGCACAGATGCTCAACGACCCATCGGTTTCCAAGAGCGAGCAGATGCAGAAGCATCTGGGTGGTGTGATAGATGATGAATCGAAGCGACTCCGTTTCCTGGTAGAAAAGGTGTTGCAGATGAGTATGTTCGACCGCAAGAAGGCGGTGTTCAAGAAGAAGGAGCTCGATCTGAATGAAATCGTTGAAAATGCGGCTCATTCCTTCTCACTCCGGGTAGAACATACGGGTGGAAAGATATATGTGGATATCGAGGCGATAGACTCTACGCTCTATGTGGATGAGGTTCATTTCCAGAATGTGATTTTCAATCTGATGGACAATGCCGTGAAGTATCGTAAACCCGAAGAGCCTCTGTTTATCACGATGAAGACATGGAATGATGAACATCATCTGTATCTCTCTATCAATGATACGGGCTTGGGTATGAAGAAGGAGAACCTGAAGAAGATCTTCGACAAGTTCTACCGCGTACATACGGGCAATGTGCATGATGTGAAGGGCTTCGGTCTCGGTCTCGCCTATGTGAGGAAAATCGTGGAATTGCATGGTGGAGAAATCAAGGTTGACAGCGAATTGGGCAAGGGTACTACCTTTACCATCAAGCTGCCGGTGATACATGATTAAAAGACAATGATAAATAGAATATTAACAAGTAAAAATAATAAGAATATGGAAGAGACAGTAAAAATCCTGCTTTGCGAGGATGATGAGAATTTGGGTATGTTGCTTCGTGAGTATCTGCAGACCAAGGGCTTTGCTACAACATTGTGCCCTGACGGTGAGGCTGGCTTCAAGGAGTTCACCAAGAACAAGTATGATATTGCCGTACTCGATGTGATGATGCCTAAGAAGGATGGCTTTACCCTGGCTCAGGAGATTCGCCAGCAGACGGCAGATCTGCCAATCGTATTCCTTACTGCCAAGACTTTGAAGGAGGATATTCTGGAAGGCTTCAAGATAGGTGCTGACGATTATATCACCAAGCCTTTCTCTATGGAGGAGCTGGTGTTCCGTGTAGAGGCTATCCTTCGCCGTGTACGTGGCAAGAAGACCAAGGAATCTACCATGTACCACATCGGTAAGTTTACCTTCGATACACAGAAGCAGCTGCTTACCATCGGTGATGAGCAGACCAAGCTTACTACTAAGGAGAATGAGCTTCTTGCTCTTCTCTGTGCTCATGCCAACGAGATTCTTCAGCGTGATTTCGCATTGAAGAGCATCTGGATCGACGACAACTACTTCAATGCGCGCTCAATGGATGTGTATATCACCAAGCTCCGCAAGCATCTGAAGGAAGATCCGCAGATTGAGATTATCAATATCCATGGTAAGGGCTACAAGCTCATCGTTCCGGATATGGATTAGGAATATGGATTGACAGAAAAGCTGTAAACTGTATAAAGCAGTAGAAAGCTATCTATGGAAAAAGAGAAAAGGGATAAGTTTGCAGAAAACCTATCCCTTTTTTTCTTTCATTTCTGAATCGTCTTATCTGAAACATCATGTCCAGGTTCCGTTTCTTATCCCTTCTTCAGCGAATAGACAAATCCGGCAATGCCAGCCAGGATGAAGAACAGACCTGCAAACAGCATGATGTTGTTCTTGATGGCAAAGGCGAAGCTTGCCGCAAGCAGCAGAACGCCCAAAACGATGAAGGTCATACCCATGGAAGGGAGGGTATGGAGCGATTTTTTGAGTCTTTTATCCATATTTTCTTGCAATTAACAATTATTTTCTGCAAAAGTACAAAAAATATTTGGTTAATTCAAGAAAAAGTTGTAATTTTGCACCGCAATTTGTGAAAAGGTGTGTGTTTACGCGCACATTTCTATGTTTTGCAAGAGAATTTTAATATTAATTTTTTAATTATTTACAAAAGTAGTATGAATCAATACGAAACCGTTTTCATTTTGACTCCCGTTTTGTCTGATGAACAGATGAAGGAAACGGTCGCTAAGTTCGAGAAGGTACTCACCGATAATGGTGCTGAGATTCTGAACAAAGAGGCTTGGGGTTTGAAGAAGTTGGCTTACAACATCGAGAAGAAGACATCAGGCTTCTACAGCTTGGTTGAGTTCAAGGCTGAGCCAACTGTTATCGCTAAGCTCGAAACAGCTTATCGCCGCGACGAGAAAGTAATTCGTTACATGACTGTTAAACTTGACAAGTATGCTGCCGCTTACGCAGAGAAGCGTCGTGCAAAGCTTGGTAAAAAAGAGGAGGCTTAATCATGGCAGATCAGAAATCAGAAATCCGTTATTTGACCGCTCCTTCTATCGACACAAAGAAGAAGAAGTATTGCCGTTTCAAGAAGAGCGGTATTAAGTACATCGACTATAAGGACCCAGAGTTCTTGAAGAAGTTCTTGAACGAGCAGGGTAAGATCCTTCCACGTCGTATCACAGGTACATCTTTGAAGTATCAGCGCCGTGTGGCACAGGCTGTTAAGCGTGCTCGCCAGATCGCTTTGCTTCCTTACGTAACCGATTTGATGAAGTAATTTAAGGAGGAGAAGAAGAATGGAAATTATTTTGAAGCAAGATATTATCGGTCTTGGATACAAGAACGATATCGTAAATGTAAAGAGTGGTTATGGTCGTAACTTCCTTATCCCTACAGGTAAGGCTGTTATCGCTTCTCCATCTGCTAAGAAGCAGTTGGCTGAGGATTTGAAGCAGCAGGCTCACAAGCTTGAGGCTATCAAGGCTGAGGCTGTTAAGAAGGGCGAGGCTCTCAATGGCATCGTTCTTACTATTGCTGCTAAGGTTAGTGCTACTGGTCAGCTCTACGGTTCAGTTAATGCTGCAACTGTTGCTGAGGAGCTCGCTAAGAAGGGCATCGAGGTTGATCGCAAGATCATCACTATGAAGGATGCTAAGAAGGTAGGCGAGTACGAGGCTACTGTACACTATCACAAGGAGGTTGAGGTTAAGGTTCCAGTTAACGTTGTTGCTGAGAACGCTCCTGTTGCAGCTCCTGCTGCTGAGGAGGTTGCAGCTGAGGCTGTAGCAGAGGAAGAGGCTCCAGCAGCTGAGTAATCCTCAATAATATAATCTCAAATCGACATAAGTACGAAAATTTTCGCACTGTAAAGCAAATTAATATAAAGATCCCTTTTGCCGAAAGGCATTAGGGATTTTTTGTTTCTGTATTCCGATATCAGGGTAAAATCGTATAATAGAGTGGTAATTTAGTACATATATAACTTTATTTTAGCTTATTCTCTCCCGATTCTCAGAAAAATATTGTATCTTTGCAGCCGAATTCATGGAATTCGCTTATAAAGAAGAAATTATTAATAATAAATTTTTAAAATAGATAAAAATGAAAGCATTTGTTTTCCCTGGTCAGGGTTCTCAGTTCGTAGGTATGGGTAAGGACCTCTACGACAACAACGCATTGGCAAAAGAACTTTTCGATAAGGCTGATGAAATTCTCGGCTTTAAGATTACTGATATCATGTTCGCTGGTACAGACGAGCAGTTGAAGGAAACCAAGGTTACCCAGCCTGCAGTATTCCTCCACTCTGTTATCTCTGCTCTTTGCCTGGGCGATGAGTTCCAGCCTGCTATGGTAGCTGGTCACTCTCTCGGTGAGTTCTCAGCCTTGGTAGCTGCAGGTGCTATGGCCTTCGAGGATGGTTTGAAGCTGGTGGCTGCACGTGCCAACGCTATGCAGAAGGCCTGCGAGGCTAATCCTGGAATTATGGCTGCCATCATCGGTTTGCCTGATGAGAAGGTTGAGGAAATCTGCGCTCAGGTTAGCACAGAGGGCAACGTTGTAGTTGCTGCCAACTACAACTGCCCTGGTCAGCTCGTTATCTCTGGTAATGTTGATGCTATCAATGCTGCCTGCGAGCAGTTGAAGGCTGCCGGTGCCAAGCGTGCCCTGCCATTGAAGGTAGGTGGTGCTTTCCACTCTCCATTGATGCAGCCAGCAAAGGACGAACTTCAGGCAGCTATCGAGAAGACTGCTTTCTCAGCTCCTAAGTGCCCTGTTTATCAGAATGTAGATGGCAAGCCTCATACAGATCCAGCTGAGATTCAGCAGAACCTCATTGCTCAGCTCACAAGTTCAGTACGCTGGACAGCTTCTGTTCAGGCTATGATTGCTGATGGTGCTGACGATTTCACAGAGTGTGGTCCTGGCAAGGCTTTGCAGGGTATGATTGGCCGCATCGACAAGACTGTAGGTAATCACGGTATTGCATAATCATCTATCAGAATTATCATGCGTTTTATCTTTCCGGCAAAGGCGTTGCCGGGAGGATAAAACGTTTTATCATTTAAGTAACGACCGCTAAATGAAGGAAAAAATAGTTATTTACCAGGTTCTCCCCCGATTGTTTGGTAACAGGAATACCACCCGTAAGGAGAATGGCAGCATTGAAGAAAACGGTTGCGGAAAGCTTAATAACTTTAATGATGAGGTGTTGGCCCGTATTCATGACATGGGTTTCACTCATATCTGGTTTACAGGTGTGATTCGTCACGCCACACAGACAAACTACTCATCTTACGGTATTCCTACCCAGCATGCTGAGGTGGTAAAGGGCAAGGCTGGATCGCCATACGCCATTACCGACTATTATGACATCGACCCTGATCTGGCCGTGAATGTCAGCCTGAGAATGAAGGAGTGGGAGACTCTTATCGAGCGTACGCACAAGGCTGGCATGAAGGTCATCATGGACTTTGTGCCGAACCATGTGGCTCGTGAGTATCATTCCATCTGCAAACCGGCAGGTGTACGGGATCTGGGAGAAGATGATGATGCCAATATGCACTTCTCTACGAAGAATAATTTCTATTATACATGGGGCGATCTCGACCTGAATGAAGTTCGCTACTCTAAACCGGAGTTCAAGGCGTATAATGCCAAGGATGCCAAAATCTATGAGCCATACGAGGAGAGTCCGGCAAGAGCTACGGGAAATGACCGTTTCGACAACCGCCCGGGTTGCAACGACTGGTATGAGACCGTGAAGCTCAACTATGGTGTGGATTACTGCGATGCAGGTGGCAGAAGCTATCACTACGAGCCGGTGCCAAGCACCTGGGGTAAGATGACGGATATTCTGCTCTACTGGGCAAGCAAGGGTGTAGATGGATTCCGCTGCGACATGGCAGAGATGGTGCCTACGGCATTCTGGTCATACGCTACAGCGATTCTGAAGTCCAAGTTTCCTCATATCATTGTTATCGGTGAGGTGTATGATCCTAACCAGTATCGCAACTATGTGAAGGCGGGATTCGATTATCTCTACGATAAGGTGGGCATGTATGATTGTCTTCGCGGTGTGATTCGTGGTGAGCGTCCGGCAGCCAGTATCACTCACGAGTGGCAGGTAGTGGATGACATCCGCGATCACATGCTCTACTTCCTGGAGAACCATGATGAGCAGCGCATAGCCAGCGACTTCTTCTGCGGCAGCGCCATGAAGGCGATTCCTGCAGCAGCCATGAGTCTCTTCTTCCAGAAGAATCCTTTCATGCTCTACAGCGGACAGGAGTTTGGCGAGATGGGTATGGACAAGGAAGGATTCAGCGGCAGAGATGGCCGTACTACGATATTCGACTACTGGAGTCCGGAGACCCTGACCCATGCTTATCAGGAAGGTGAGGAGGAAGCATATACTGCAGATCAGAAATATCTGGCTGCTACCTATCGCCAGCTTCTCCGTCTTGCCAATGAGGAGAAGGCGCTCCGCGAAGGTGATACCTTCGACCTGATGTATGTGAATCCAGGTTCAGAGGGCTTTGATCCACGTACCAATTTTGCCTTTCTTCGCAAGAAGGATAATGAAGTGATGCTCATCGTGCTCAACTTTGCCCAGGAGGCTCGCCTGCTGCAGGTATGCATCCCTGGTCATGCTTTCGATTTCTTCCAGATCACGGAAGAGGAGGTTCTGGTAACTGAACTGTTCTCGGGAGGCAAGAAGAAGGTAGAGTTGAAGAGGGATGGCGTATTCCCGATATCAATGGATGCTAACGGAGTAAGAATCTATAAATTCAATGTTAAGATGGAGGAAAGTGATATCATATTGAATGAGCATCATAAGGAGGAATTCCCTCCTGCTCATACGGCTGAGCATCTGCTCAATCAGTTGATGGTTCGCCTGTTTGGCTGTGAGCGCAGCCGCAATGCACATATTGAGCGCAAGAAGAGTAAGATGACCTTCGTAGTCGATCACAAGCCTACCCGCCAGGAGGAGAAGGAGATTGAGACGGAGATGAATCGCCTGATAGAGCTTGATATGCCTGTGACTTACGAGTTTGTGGATCGTGACCACATTCCAGCAGAGGTGAAACTCGATCGTTTGCCTGATGATGCTAGTGAAACCTTGCGTCTGGTTCGTATCGGCGATTATGATGTTTGTCCATGTATTGGCAAGCACGTCCGTTCAACGGCTCAGATTGGCAAGTTTGTATTGCTCGGTACGAATTGGGATGAGCACGCTCACTCATTGCGTATCCGCTTCAAGATTGTACAATAATATAAAATAAGCAGCAATGGAGTAATAGCCCATTGCTGCTTTTTTTCTTGTATAATCCCTGCTTCCTTCTTTCCTTTTCTTTCGCGCACATAAATGTTTTTTCTCGAAAAAGTATCAAAGTATCATTGATTTCTGGCATATTGTTGATACATAAAGGCTTATAAGGTGAGACTTCCGAATATGTTTACCAAAAAGTATCATGGAAGTATCATGAATTCCATAGAAGTATCATAAAATTCAGGTAAGTCGCTTACAAGAAAGCCTTTTTGGGAGGATTTATGTCTAGAAAAACAGGAGTAAAAACTAAGAAATGTCTAGTATTTCCGTTTTATATAATTGATAGTGTCTTCCTTTTTAGTTTATAAAGTATGTTTATATTAACCAGGAATAAGATGGAAGACAGACAACTGAAGTTAGGAATAAGCACATTGGCTGGTCTCTGAGTGCCCGTCACACGGGCACTCAGAGACCATGTGATGGGCATCGACAGAACAAGTGATGGGCACTTATTGCCCGTACTGTGGGCATCGAGTGCCCATTTTGTGGGATGACTTTTGGGCACTATTTTGAGTAAGCGAATTCGTATTTTTTCTATATGTAGTTGACTACAATTTTGTGTTTTTGTACAATGCTTTATGGTGATTTGATGATACTTCTATCGAAATTATGATACTTCTATGATACTTCTTTGTAAACATATTTGGAAGTGTAATTTTGCAAATTGTTATGTATCAGTAATTTATCTGCAAACAATGATACTTTGAGACTTTTTTCAAGAAAAAACATTTATGTGCGAGGATAAAGAATGGGTGAATCTGCGTCATTTGTAAGCGGCTCCTCACATCATTTTCATGAAAAATACAGAAAGTTAGAAAAAAACTCTTGAAAGTTTGTCCGTCTCATTTCTTTTTGTTATATTTGCATCCGTAAATATCAGTATATTGAAGATAAAGGCTGATATAATGGATAAATATCATTATAATGATAGATAAATAAATGAAAGAATATGGCAGATTTATATGAATATTCTACTCCTGAGTTGGTACGCTTGCTGGGAGTGAGATTCAAGGAATATAGAATGAGATGCAATCTCACCCAGAAAGAGGTAGCCAAGCTTACGGGGCTTGGCTTGACCACCATCCATAAGTTTGAGAATGGAACAGCAGGCAATCTTTCGCTTGCCACTTTTCTTCTCTTGCTGAAGGTGGTGGGGCAGATTGATGCCATAAATGATGTGCTTCCAGAACTACCCCCTTCACCTTATTTGATGAGAAAGGATGAGAAGAAGGCACAGAGAATTCGTCATACAAAACGATGATAGGTGGATCAGTTCCATAGAGTCAGCGATAAATGCTCATCTCGTTTCATGGGGGGTGGAGGATAAAGACAACAGTTCTTCTTCTTCTTTTGAGATAGATGGCAAAAGTTGTACAGATGTTCGTATAGAGCAGGCTTACAAAGGCAACTTCCATTTGTATGCAAGCATAGATGGGCGAGACTGTAAGTTTATTATCGGAAAGAACAAGCCCGAATATGCTACGATTCAAGAGACGGGATTGTCGAATCTTCCGGAGACGATGCTCAGAGATTTGGTTGCGAAATATCTGGTGAGATAGAAGAGAAGTGATTCTTTTGTGTCCTTCTTTCTATGAAAATTCTTGGGATTTGCAAGAAAGTTAATGATTTTCTTGCCAGTCTCATTCCTTTTTATTATCTTTGCACTTGTCTTGCCGTGGATGGCTGGCATTGAGATGCTGGCTAGGTAATGAAAGTCCATGGCTTGGCACTATTTTAAATTGAAGACGTTTGCTTTACGTTTTCTTCTGATTCTTCGAAACGTAGGAAATTTCATAAGATACTCAGAGGGAGACAGCGGTGGGCGTCTACCCACGGCGTATATACGCATGGCATAGGTGTGTCCCTTCATTAGGAGGGGCGCACTCTGTGCTATCTCTATATACCGGTTTGGCGTAGGCATCTGTTGCTTCTTATCTTTGGTATCTTAGGTCTCCTACACCTCGAAGAACAAAGATTAATATGGAGTGACATGATTCCTGCGCCTTCCTTTTATAATAGCTACAGATAACTTTCAAGTGAAACTACGCTTCCCACTGAGGAGTCAAGAGGCATAAAGATTATGGCTTAGCTATGATAGCTTGTGACTCATCCTGCTTGAAGCAAGAAGTTGCTACTTATGTAAAACAAGACTTGCGAAACAAAATAGTGTTTTCTAAGCAGTTCATTGAGGGCTTGCAATACCTCAATGTTGGGTTAACTCTTGCCAAAATGCTGCGAGACAATTCCTTGCCCAGCCTTGCCATCCCACAACTGCTTTCTTCAGCAGAAAAAGAAGACGAAAGCGTTGGTCGTTATCTGGCTATTTTCAATATAGACATACTCTTTGAACCAGAACTGAAACTTGATGTAGGAAACTTGTTCGATAGTTATTCCAAGAATCAATGTCTTGTTATTCAGGCGGATTCAGAAAATGTCTTAAACAATATAACCCATTTATCACTCAAAACATTCTAACAATGAAATATTCCGAGCTTATATCTTTTGAGCCTATTAATGAGGTCGTTAAGTTCGACCGTCTCAGCGAGGACGATTATCGTCAGTCGTTGGTGCGTAACTTCGTGTTCTCTGCAACCTACGAAAAGATTATCATCCCAGAACTTTGCAAGAATCTTGATTATACAGCAAGTCATGATACGTTTGGACTTCAGATAGTTGGTAATTATGGAACCGGTAAGTCTCACTTGATGTCTCTCTTTTCTCTGGTAGCTGAGAATGCTGATTATCTTTCTTTGGTACAGAACGAAAGTGCTCGCAAAGTGCTGGGGAACATAGCAGGCAAGTATAAGGTGATTCGATTTGAACTTGGAAGCGATGATGAGCTTTGGAGATTGGTATGCTACCAGATAGACAAGAAGTTGCAGGAGTGGGGAATAGATTATTCCATTACTTCGGATGACGCGCCTGATATGTATATAGACAAACTATCTCGTATGATGGCTCAGTTTGAGGCGGCTTGTCCAACCAAGGGGTTGATGATTGTTATAGACGAGATGCTGTCTTATCTGAAGGGACGTGCAACGGATGATAGACTGAATCGCGACTTGGCTGTGCTTCAAGCTTTGGGACAGGCGAGTGATCATTCCAAGTTCCGTATGGTATTTGGAGTGCAAGAGTTGATTTATAATACTCCTCAGTTCCAGTTTGCTGCCGATATGTTGGGACGTGTCAACGACCGTTATCGCCAGATAACCATTACTAAGCAGGATGTGCAGTTTGTTGTTCAGCAACGTTTGCTTCGTAAGAATGAGAATCAGAAAAATCTTATCCGCAAGCATCTCGGCAAGTTTGTAGAGTTCTTTACGGACATGCATGCCAACATAGAAGAATATGTCAATCTGTTCCCTGTCAATCCAACGTTCTTTGAGAATTTTCAGCAGATTAAGATTGGTAAAAGTCAGCGTGAGGTCTTGAAGACGCTTTCTTCTAAATTTGACAAGATGAAGAATGAGGATGTTCCTGATATGCAACCTGGTCTCATCTGTTATGACCATTATTGGGATGACCTCAATGTGCCAGCCATGATGACGGAGCCTGATGTGCGCCGTGTTTCGGATATCATGGAGGTGGTACACCAAAAGATAGAAGAGAACTTCACTGGCGGAAGAGCTAATAATATTCCTTTGGCACATCGCATAGCCAATGCTTGTGCAGTCAAGATATTGCAGGATTCCCTGGATAAGACAAACGGGGTGAGTGCTGAGAATCTCGTGGATGATCTTTGCTATTTGGATGCCACTTGTCTTGATCGTGATTTCCTGAAGGATAAGGTGGGTATGGTTGCCCAGCAGATAGTGACTGCTACGGTAGGTCAATACTTTGAGAAAAATGAACAGAACCAGGAGTATCATCTACGTATCGAGGGTGGTGTGAACTATGAGCAGAAAATTAAAGACTATGTGGAGACGATGGATGTGGATAAGAAAGATAGCCATTTCTTCAATTTCCTGGTGGAGTATCTGCCTATTGAGGTGGAGCAGTATCGCAAAGGATTCAAGATTTATCGTCATCGCATCGACTGGAAGTCGCATAAGACCATGCTTGATGGCTATATTTTCTTGGGAAATCCAGCCGAGCGCAGCACCACGCAGCCTCAGCAGAATTTCTACATCTACTTTATGCCTATCTTCAACAAGGCGAAGATAAAGCATGGGGATGAACCGGACAGTATCTATATCCACATGGATAAGTTTAGCCAGGAGATGAAAGACCTGCTGGAACTCTATGCTGCTGCCGAAGAGCAGATAGCAAGTGCTGACAGTTCGCAGAAGGCGTTCTATCAGCAATACAAGGATGTATATGCCAAAAAGTTGAAGACCTTGTTCCAGCATGACTTCATGGAGAATACCGAGATATACTATCAAGGGGAATTGCAAACCATCAATCCTAAGATGATGGCTGGTGGAACAAAAGATCAGGTAATCGGCAATATAGCCAGTACGCTGCTTGAAGACTATTTCTGTCAGAAGATGCCAGACTATCCTAAGTTTACGCTTCTGCATACATCGTTGACTTCGGAGAACCGAGACAACATCATCAAAGGAGCACGAATGAGGATAGCCAATTCTGCCATTCCTAACCGTGATGGTGATGCCGTCCTTGCTGCTCTTGGGCTGTTGCAGGACAATCAGTTGAGTGTGGATGCCAGTATCTATGCACAGAGCATACGCCAGAAACTGGAGGATAAAGGAGAAGGACAGGTACTCAATCGTGATGAGATTCTTCATCGCTTCTATAAGGAATGGAATGATGATTGGCGTTCTAATGACTACGGCATCGAGGCTGATCTGGAATTTCTTGTGCTCTCGGTACTGGTGGCATTGGGCGAGATAGAGATAGATTATACTGGTGGCAAGAACATCAATGCTGCTAATATGAAGGAGATTGTAGATTTACCTAAGGAGGGCTTCTATTCCTTCTCTCATCTACGTCGTCCAAAAGGTATGAATGTGGCTGCTGTCCGTGAACTGTTCTTGGGTATTACAGGAAAGGATATGACAGGGCAGTTGCAGAATCAGGAAATCTATACGCAGTTGGTGAGCCAGGCTAAGGCGATTGCCACCAATGCCGTGCAATACAGTCACGATATCAGTAATGGAATGTATCTGGACAATATCGAGATAATCAGTCCTACAGTTGCTGGCACTATGAAGATGCAACTTTCTGCGCTTTCAGGATTGTGCGATAAGTTGCCAGCTTATGCTTCCTTTGCCAAGATGAGAAACTTGCCGTCAGAATGGACGGCTGAGAAACTGCGTCATATATTTGAGGCTAAGCAACATATCCGTTTGGTGAAGGATACCAAGAAGTTTGTGGAGGACATGCGTTCTCGTCTGAGTTATCTGAACCAAGCTCTGCAATACATGACTGATGCCAGTATGAAAGAAGCGGTGAGAAAGTCGCTGGAAAAGGTGAACGATGTAGTGAAAATGATGAACGATACCCAACTGGTGGGAGCGTATAAGGCTGAGTTGGATGCTTGGATAGACAAGTATGCAAACTGGTATTTGTCGGAGTATAAACGACTTCATATCACGGCAATGCAAGATACAGAGAAGCGTCAGATTACTAATAGTAATTTCAAGCAGGTATGTGATACCGTTTGTGGTGCCGACCATGACAAGGGTTACTTCTCTGTTGTACCACAATATCGTGAATGGGGTCGGAAGATGAGCCAACTGGTATTGGCATCTGAAAGCTGTACTTTGGAGGCTTTGCATCGCTCTCCTTATTATGCAGGATTCAATCCTGTAGCCTACCAGGGCAAGCAATTGCCTCATCTTGGTGAGTTGAAGGAGGAGTTGACGAGTATCTTTGATAATATCAATGATACATTGCATCAGATATTGAGCGATGAGCAGCTCTTGAAAAACCAAGCTATCCTTGATGATAGTCAGCAAGGTTTACTGAAGCGATTCGCCAACAACGATGAAGACCTTTCACCGCTCAATGCAGAACGACTGGTAGAGATTGTAGAGAAGCTTCATGCCGGTATGCAGGAAATCAAGATAGATGAGGAAGGCATTCGAAAGGTATTGAACCGTCCGATGACGCCTGATGATGCTATAAAAGCATTTCGTCAGTACATCAATGAATTGACTGGAGGAAAGAAGGATGACAATATCCGAATCATATTAAAATAAAAATGAGTCAGTAACAAAATAAAGATACAACAATGAGTCAGAAAGATAAAGAAGGTATTCTCTTCTCTACAGAGGAGATGAACAATATAATGGCAGACACAATGAAATTCTCGGAAGACAAGCCGGAGACCATTTTTGGCATGACTTTCAAGAATGCAGAGGAACGTCGAGCCTATTTTCGTGAGGAGCTTCGCAAGAAACTCCCAGAGTTAAAGAAAATCGAAGGTTTTCCTATCGGTAGCGATGAGGATATCCTTAATCTTTCTGACCCTCCTTATTATACCGCATGTCCTAACCCATGGCTCAACCAATTTGTTGAGGAGTGGGAGAAGGAGAAGACTGTGCTCGAAAATGAAGGAAAGAGAAGCAAGGACTTTGAGGTGAAAGAGCCATATGCAGATAATATAAGTGTTGGAAAGAACAATCCGATATATACTGCTCATTCATATCATACGAAAGTGCCCCATGAAGCAATTATGAAACTGTTGTATTATTATACCCAACCAGGGGATATTGTTTATGATGGATTTGCTGGTACAGGAATGACGGGTATTGCGTCCGGTTTATGTAAAATCGGTTCGAAAGAAGTGAATATGTCCCATATTCAAAAAGGAGAACGTCATTGTATTTGTAGTGATTTAAGTCCAATAGCAAGTTTTATAGCTTTTAATCTTAACGATAACAATTCTGATGATTTGAAACGATTTCCTAAGATTTTAGAAGATGTAAAGAAAGAATATGGTTATATGTATCAGACACGTCATGTTAATGGCAAATATGGGGAAATCTTCTTTATGGTGTGGTCTGATGTTGTTGTATGTGAAAATTGTGGAAATGAAACGGAGTTTATGGATCTCTTTTCACGTATAGGAGAAGGTCGAATAGATGACGTTGCTTGTTGTCCTCATTGTGGTACAATAATTCACAGAAATAAATTAGTAAAGAAAAAAGAAACGTATTTTGATAAATTGTTAGGAAAAACGGTAGAAAGAACAAAATCTGTTCCTTATTTGATTGTCTATTATTATGATGGACATAAATATAGAAAGAAACCAGATAAAGAGGATTTGGAACTTATTAATAGAATACAAAATATAAATAATAAATCCTGGATTCCTATATGCGAATTAGGAGATGGTGATAAAATGGAAGATCCAAAAGCAAAAGGTATTTCATTTATTCACCAACTATATACTGATCGAACTTTGTTCTTGTTGTCAAAATTGTGGGAAAAGTGCAATACGTTTAATCGTTTTTGCTTGACAAATAGTATTTCTCGTAATTTAACAAAATTAAATAGGTTTGTCGTAAATAAATATCATAGGAATGGAAGAATAAATGGCCCTTTGAGTGGTACTTTGTATGTCCCAAGTGAGATTGTGGAACAAAATATCTTTGATTTGCTGACGGTAAAGCATTCTCCAGAGGTAGAAAATTTAAACTTGTATGTACCGATTCAAGTTGGGGATGCTCTCCAGAATAAAACTATACCAACGTCTAGTGTTGATTATATATTCACTGATCCGCCATTTGGTGACAATATAATGTATTCAGAGTTGAATAGAATTTCAGAAGCGTGGCTTAATGTAATAACAAATACTAAAGATGAGGCAATTTCAAATAAAACCCAGCATAAGTCTGCAAATGATTATATGATATTGATGCAGCGTGCATTTGAAGATTATTTTAGAATTCTTAAAGCTGGGAAATGGATGACGGTTGAATTTAGTAATACAAAAGCAAGTATTTGGAATGCTATTCAAATGGCACTGCTTAATGCTGGCTTTGTTATAGCAAATGTTTCTGCTTTTGATAAAGTTCATGGTGGTTTAAAATCAATGAGATATACTACATCTGTAAAAGAAGATTTGGTTATTTCTTGTTACAAACCGAATAAGAAAATTTTAAAAAAAGTTACGGATGAACATGCCTTGACTGTATGGGAATTTATAGATGATCACCTGCAACATCTGCCTGTTCATTTGTGTAAAGGCAATGTTACAACAACAATCATAGAGCGAAATCCGAAAATATTGTTTGATAGGTTGCTGTCTTATTTTATAAAGAATGATATAGCTGTCCCTCTCGATGCCAAGGAGTTCCAGCAAGGTCTTCGTGAGCGTTTTGTTGAGCGTGATGGCATGTTCTTTACTGCAGCGCAAGCGGCAGAATATGAAGAAAAGAAAAAAACTGCACCAGAGTTTAGACCAATGGGAATTATCGTGAGTGATGAGGCTAACGGAATTGAATGGTTGAAGAACCAACTCCGTGATGCGCCTAAGACCTATCAGGAGTTACAGCCAGAATGGATGCAAGCAATCAATGGTGTGCGCAAGCACGACATCCTGCCAGAATTGAAGCAACTCTTGGAGGAGAACTTCATCGAGATGGAAGATGGCAAGTGGCGTTTGCCTAACATTCAAGACGATGTTGATAAGGAAGCTCTTCGTACCAAGGCTTTGCTCCGTGAATTTAAAATTTATGTGGAGCAGGCAAGTAAACCTAAGGGTAAAATCAAGGAGGCTCGTGTGGAAGCTCTCCGTGCCGGATTCAAGGATTGCTATGTTCGTAAGGACTTCAAGACCATCGTCATGCTGGGCGACAAAATTCCACAGAACCTACGTGATGAGGATGATGTCTTGCTCCAGTTCTATGACATCGCACAGAACAAAATATAAATGGATAAGTTGATAGATAAAATCGTACGGAAGATTACGGTGGACTACTGCCGATTGAGTATTGTGGGAAATCAAGATGGATTTCTCACAAGGGATGACGTGCGTCGTTTGATTTATCAACATTCAGGTATAGAGGTCGTAGCAGGTTCAAACCTTCAGTTGAGAATCCATTATGAGTTGGAATACAAATCTCATCCAGATGCAAGATATATCTATGTGAGTCAATCCATAGAGACCTTGTTGGTGGATATGAGGCAATCTGCTTACCTTATCAAGTTTTCTATTAGTGACCTGTTCCCTATGTTTGCGGACAAATCACTTCTCCGGAAACAAGATTATGAAGTGATAGATAAATTATATGAGCAAGTGGCTCAGCGAAGAGTGACGATGGGCGAGGGCACCTTCTTGATAGAGAATGTCAAGCATCGCATAGCAGAGGAAAAGTCCAAATCGTGTGAACATCTTCTTGCCCAACTGCAACGTATAGATATAGATTGGAATCATGCAGAAAAGACTATCGCAGCGTTGGCTCGCATCATCATTCAATCCATCCAAAATGACTGTTATGATGAGATAGATGAAAAGTTGCAGGGCATCAACCAGAATTTCCAAAGGTGGGTAGATGAGCATTACTTTGCGATGCAAAACAGCAATCCACAGTTGAAGGCTCAATGTGTGAACAAGATTTTGCCTTATCTGGTTGCCAATCATTCTCTGGAGGATAGGGTGGCATTGGTCGTTGTTGACGGTTTAGCATACTGGCAATATGCAATATTGCGTAATTATCTCCAGCAACAAGGCATTAGGGCAGAAGAAAAAATAACCTTCTCTTGGTTGCCATCTATCACCATGTTGTCGAGACAAGCCATTTTTCGAGGAACTTATCCAAGTCAGGATTATAAGCAAAGTCCTGAAAACGAGCGTAAACTCTGGATGCAATACTGGCAAAAACAAGGCTTTACATCATTTGAAATGCAATATCTTAGTGACAAGGATGAGTTTGCTATCAATGAGGGAGTGAAGCGACTGGCATACGTAACGGTGGAAATGGATGAGAAAATGCATTCTTCGACAGACTATAAAGATCTCTGTTCGCTGACAGAAAACTGGTGTCCTCGTTTGACAGAGAAAATCAAGACCTTGCTGCGGTTAGATTACACCATCTATCTGACAACCGATCATGGAAATGTGTTGAGTCATGGATGGCGGAAGTTGAGTGCGGTGGAGAAAGTATTTCTCTATAAAGATGGGAGTAGGGGAAAACGCCATCTTATCTATAATAATAAGGTGGAGCAAGACTCGTTCTTTGAGAAGAACAAAGCCGAGATACCACTTTTGCTGCATGAAGACTGGCTGGCAGTAAGAAATGATGCCTGTTTTGAGAATGAAGGACAAACAATCATAACTCATGGTGGAAGCCATTTTATGGAAATGGTGATACCATTTGTAAAAATAGAAAGGAATCCGTGAATATGGAAATGAGAATAGGAATACAACAAGCTGTGACGATGGCTGCTTTCGAGCAAATGTTATCAGCAGTACTTTGTGGCGATTATACATTGCTATATGCTGAACAGCTGGCAAGAGTATCGACACATGGTGAAGCCAGGGTGATGAAGATTAGAACCGTCATTAACCGATTGGCAACAGGAAATCCGCTTCTGCCTTTTATGAAAGAACATGAGGAAGAGGTAAGGATGGCGATGCAAAATGCCAACGACAAGAAGGTGGTCTTTGCTGCCGTAGTCTGCGCCACGTTTCCCTTTGCTTACCAAGCGTTGAGCATGATGGGAAAGTATCTTCATGTGCAGGACGAGATAACGACTGGATTTATCAAGGGGAAACTCTCTGAAATATATGGTTCGGTACGTACCTTGGAAATCTCCTTGAATGCGGTGATACCTATGTTTATGGAGGCTGGTTTTGTGGAGCGGAAAAAGGTGGGATTTTATTCACTTGGAAATGTAAGCCATTGCTCAAACTTTGCTATTCAATTATATCGCAAAGCTTTTTTAGCGAACAATTCCACTTACACGGAAGAAACGCTGGATGTGACGAATCCATTTTTTGAGTTTATCAGATAATAGTAACAATTAAGATATGAATAGTTATGGCACAACAATTTGAAAAACTAATAGACTGCCTAAATTTCATAGAGCAGTTGAAGGGGTTTGGTATGCAGCCTACTCCAGAATTGCTTGCTGAAAAAGCCAGACTGGAGGCTTTGGAAAATGTAAATCCCGATGAGTATATCTTCAGTACAATGAAGATGCACAATAAGTTTATGACTCCAGAGAAAGAAAAGGTGGTTCGTGAGATGGCTGACCAATTGATGTCTGATGCTCCTAATGCAACACAACCTTGCTTGCTTTTAGGTAAGGTACAGTGCGGTAAGACAGATACATTCCTCAGCATCATGGGCTTGTGTTTCGACCGTGGCATCGACATCGCTGTGGTGATGACCAAGGGAACGAACACTTTGACAACTCAGACCATACAGAGATTGGGAAATGATTTCAGATATTTCAAGGAAGATGGGTCTATTGATCAGAAGGTTATCATTTCTGTATATGATATACTCGATCTCGGACATAGAGGCAGCTTGAGTGATGCACAGTTGAACGATCCAGCACAGAAGTTTATCATCGTGGTCAAGAAAGAGGATAAGAACCTGGGCTATTTGAACAAACTCTTTGAAGACAGTGAATTGATGCGTTCCAAGAAGGTGCTGGTATGTGATGATGAGGCAGACTTTGCCAGTCGCAATTACTATAAGCGACAGGGGGAAATCGGACTGATGAAGATTGCCGAACTTATCGAGAACTTTGTCAAACTGCCGCATTATTGTCGTTATATGCAGATTACAGCAACTCCTTACTCTTTGTTCTTGCAGCCAGATGGTACGGTGCAGTTGCGTGAAGGTAAGGAAGCTTCGCCTTGGTTGCCTCGATATACCGGACTTGTGCCAATACATGAGAAGTACATTGGTGGCAGGCAGTATTATGAGTTGAGCGAGGACGAGAACTCTATGTATAGTTGTCTTTTTGAACCGGTTGATCCGGTTTGTATAGACATTCTTAGTGCTCGAAATGATTGGTATATGGAGTCTTCGGTACATTCAGAGAATCTGAATTCTTTGAATTATGCCATCGTTTCTTATCTCTTTGCTACTGCCGTTCGTGCCATTCAGGTAAAGAAAGGAGCCAAGAAGAAGTATAAGTCGAGTTGCTTGATACATTGCGAGGTAGCAAAGTCAAAGCATGAGTGGCAGGAGTCTTTGATTATCAAGATTATTGAAGACATCAAGCATGCGTTCCTTGCCAAGGCAAATACAGACCTTCATATCCTTGACTTGGAGAGCGATGCATATGAAAGCTTGAAGAAAAGCAATGAACTAGGCAATAAGTATGAACTTATTCATGAGGACTTCCCTGATTTTGGAGAGGTTGAGGCTGAGGTAAAACGAATATTAGAGATGGATGACTATATCGTTCAGGTCATCAATTCAGAGAATCCGGTATCAGCCTTGTTGAATGACAAGGGACAGTTGAGATTGGAAGGTACGGCTAATATCTTTATTGGTGGTAATATCCTGGATCGTGGTATCACCATAGATAACATGCTGTGTTTCTTCTATGGCAGAGACCCTAAGAAGTTCCAGATGGATACCGTATTGCAGCATGCCCGTATGTACGGAGCCCGTAGCAAGGAAGACATGGCTTGCACCCGTTTCTTCACTACCTACGCCATCTATGATGTGTTGAAGTCAATCAATAGCATTGATTCTGTGATGTATGATTATCTGCGTTACCATCAGGACAAGATTCAAACGGATGACTTCTTGACGAGTATGGTCATCAAGTATGACAAGCGGGTAAATGCAACGGCAGGCAACAAATATACCCCAGCAAACACAAAGGTGGTGAAACCTTATATGAGAATCCTGCCAAAGGGATTCCAGACAGGTGATGCTAAAGCTATTGGTGGTATAATTCAGAAGATAGATGGCTTGTTGCAGGAAATTCCGGGAAAGAAAGAGACTACTGATGACAATCCGTTCTTCTTGATGGATTATAGTATGGCTGTAAAAATCATTGAGCTGATTAGTCGCACTTATATCTATGGAAAGGAATGGAACAATGTGGGTTGGGAATGGAATCCGAACGAGATGTTGACAGCCTTGGAACATAGTGTGTTTAAGACTGATGGTAAGATATACTGCCAGGTTTGTGTGAATCGTAACATGAGTCGCGAACGCGAGAATATCTATGATCCTCGTGGTAGATTCATTGATTCTCCAGAAAGTGGTCAGACGATTGCCCTTGCCAAGCAGCAAGCAGAGAATCGCCCAGTGCTTACGCTCCTTCGTCAGAATGGATTGAGTGAGCAAGGATGGCGTGATACACCATTCTATTGGCCTTCATTGATGTTACCAGGTGAGTTGGAAGCTGGTATCTTTACGGTGGATGACAAGAAAAAGGTAAGAAAGGCTAAATCGCAGATCAAATTGGATAGTCTGGATAATTATCCTTCTGAAGATGTCTTGAAGATTACTGTTGCTAAAGATGAACTGTTCTCATTGCTTCATGGTGAGAAGAAACTGGATGGTAGATTGTTGAAACCTAACAACTGCTCATTGTATCTGATTTTAGACAAGAGTGGAGGTTTAGAGTTGATAGATGGACTTGATGATGAAAAATTCTATAATCTTTCATCATATAATGATGGTGTATTCCCATTCAAAGTGAAACTCTACAAGTACATCCATCTTCGTAGTTCTATGGATATGAGTGGTAGTCAGGCTCTTTTCAAACTTGATGAGAATGAGTCATACGAAATGATAAGTCAAGCTTATGCCATTCAGGATGTGCATTATGATATGTACAACAACATGGTGGATGCGGAGAAGAATGATTTGTGTAATTGGTATATCGGGTATAATGTCGGAACAATGTTGGAAAGTAAGCTTACCGATGATGACCAGGAAAGATATGATGAGTATCTTCAAAGTTTGGAGGCTACAGAACAACAGGATAATCAAGAAGAAGTATGATTCCAACTGTTGAATATATCAGGCAGAAGTTTGATGAATATAATGAATTGATGTTTGAAGGGAAGTTAAAGCCGCTTCCCTTCAAACTCAGTTCTGCTCGTTCGTTTTTAGGTCAAGTAAGATGCTGTCGCCAAAAGAAAGCCGATGGCACGTGGCTCTATTCTGATTTTCAATTCATCATCAGCAATAAGAGTGACTATGCAGAAAATGTGGTTGAGGATACCATTATTCACGAGATGATACATTATTGGATATTCTCAAACCAGATGCAAGACAATGCTCCTCATGGGAAACTCTTTGTAGCGAAGATGCAAGAGATAAACCGCCGTTTTAATCGCAATCTAACGGTGTTGCACAAGAAAACGAAAGAGGAAATGGATGAGGACAAAGAAGTACGTCAACATTTGATTTGTATCAGTCGTTTTAGGGGAAATCAATTGGGTATTACCATTGCAAACAAGAGTAAATTATTTATGCTTTGGGACGCACTTCCAAAAGTTCCGAAGATAGTAGGTTGTAATTGGTATGTTTCCACAGATCCATTCTTTAATCGCTTTCCGAGAGCATCTTCTCTTAAAGTGTATCCTATTTCAAGAAGCGAGCTAGAGCCTCTAATGAAGAATCTCAAAAAGTTGGTGAGAATAGGGGATACAATAAAAATCGAAGATTGAGGACATTTCGTTTAAGTAATTAAAAAACTCAGTTGTTGGAGCCTGGTACCAGTATGCCGCAACTGAGGTTTTTATTTTATAATTCGAGCATATCAAAGTACATGGTTCTCGTGTGCTTGTTTTCGTCGTTCCCCAAAAGCATCTTGAAGCCGTTCTTTTCAAAGAAGGGTATGGCAGAGAGGTATGCAGTTACAGCTGAATTCTCTATAAATAAAATAGAAAAAATGAAATCCCAAAGTCTTATGAACGTACTCAAAGTTTCATTAAAGATTTGGAAAATAGAACTTCTTAACTTCATGATTAAGTTATTCTAGACTTCCGAGGGAACGATGCTCGAACCACCGCTTCCCTCCTTGGGATTTCGTTACAAAGATAACAATTCTATTTTGGAAAATGTTTTATTTGACAGATAAAATGTGATTTTATAGTCTGATTTAACATTATTAAATACAAATATATCAAAGAAATCTACTTTTGCGTGATTTTTCTTGCTAAAAGTTTGTATAACCAATTATTATTCGTATCTTTGCAGCGTCAGTTCCCACCAAGCCTCTCAGCGATGCTCAAATGCGTGGGGCTTTTTTTCTTTTATAATTCAAGCATGTCGAAGTACATCGCTCTGGTGTACTTGTTGTCATCGTTCCTATCTGAATCAAAACGATAAATATTCATCCTAAAAGTGCATTATATGTTAGATTCCATTTTTTGTTGATTTCTTCAACTTCTGCATGCAGTTTCTCTCGATTAGCTCTCCTCTGATCAGGAGTCAAACTTTCCACTCGCTTCATTTCTTTAACGAAGCGTTCAGCATCTTTACCCATTAGAATTGGGGTTTCTCTTATTGGTCTTGCCATATTCATATCCTCCTATTATTTTGATGTTTGTATATTTCTGTGCCCTTCATCAGATGTATGTCACCACATTGAACAGGAGTTGGTGGGGTTCATCTGATGAAGGTCACCACATTATTTAATTGATAATCAATAAGTTGGAATGGATTTACTTATTGCTTAAACAGGTCATCCATTGTAATCTCGCTCTGTATCATGCCGTATTGGGCATTTCTTGCCACTCCGTAAGTCGTAACGAAGGTGAGGTGCAGAGCTTTGCTGGTACCAGTGGTTTCTCTGAACAACTCACGGCGATAGATGATGTGTTCCAGATAGGAAGGAGTAATCTCGAAGGGCTTCATCGAAAACTTCATTTCGCATAGGTTGATGGTCTGGTCTCGTCGGTCGATTACCAAATCTATCTGGGCGCCTTCTCGCTTCTTTCCCTCAGAATCCACGCTGGCAGGTGCCGACCATGAGCAGATGGATGCCTGAACCCCCTCAATGCCTAGGGCACGTTTGATTTGCCTGATATGATGCAGGCATACCTGCTCGAAAGCATAGCCGCACCAGGCACGATGACTTGGCGAATCAATGGTGTCGGTCCAGAAAGTATCGTCCATGCCCGTGGAGTTCTTGATGTAGCGCAGGTGGAATAGGGAGAAGAGGTCGGTGAGCTGATATACTGCATCTCGCTGCTTCTTGTTGATGGGGTAGTAGCGGCGGATGAAATCGCAGTTGCAGAGATCATCCAATACCTCTGATAGTCCGCCATTGTCAGGAATTTTGCATTCGCGGATGATGTCCTGTCGGGTCAAGCCCTTTGCCTTTTGAGAAAGTATCTCCACTACTTTACGATAGTTTCTGCTATCCTTGAAAAGCGAACGGAACAGGAAGTCGAACTCTCTTCTCAGTTCACCGTTCTCCTCAAAAAACAGCTTGTTGATGTTTTGAGCCAGGCTTAAATGGGTTTTGAGCATGTTTAGATAGTAAGGCGTGCCACCTAGCATCATATAGCATTCTACTGTCTGGTGTCGGTTGAATACGATATGATTGTTCTGCAGAAATTCCTCAGTTTCACCTAATGAGAAAGGTGCAAGATAGATGCTGCGGGTTACCCGGTTGTGTAGCCCACCCTTGTCTCCCAACAGCTTATTGACCATCCATGAGGTGGCTGAACCGCATACCACGAGCATGAGGTTCTGGTCTGAAGCCCATTGGTTCCAGAAGAGTTCGATAGCGCTGATGAAGTTGGAGCGTGGGGTGTCGAACCAAGGAAGCTCATCGATGAAGACCACTTTTCGTCTGTCACCTAGAGAAGCCAGATAGTCTTTTAGCTGGAAGAATGCTTCCAGCCATGTCTGAGGGGTCTTTCGCTTGACGCCTGAGTATGATTCCAGGGTCATCTTGAAGTTAAAGAGCTGATCTTTCTTGGTAGCCTGATAAGCTCCTGTAAAATAGAAGTCAAACTTTTCTTTGAAGAATTGTTTCACCAGGAAAGTCTTGCCGATGCGTCGTCTTCCATAGACTGCTACGAATTCCGGTTTGTTGGATTCATAGCAATCCTGCAACGTTTTCTGCTCTTCCTTGCGTCCTATTATTTTTTGTAGCATAATGGTAAAGTCTTATTTTATGATAACAATTAGCCCTAAGGCTCTGATATCTAAGTAGGTCTGCGGGGTTACCCCCGCTTTCCCCTTCAAGAACCGTGCATGCGACTTTCACCGCACACGGCTCGTGTAATTCAGTTAATTATTTCTCGTTTTAAACAATCGGCTCTGTGTGCCTTTAGGCACTGCATTTGAGTGGGCGTGTACGACATAAATGTCGTTGTTTGAAGTACTCGTCATATCTTGGGTCGAACGGATTGGCTTCTGATTTTATCTTCGTATGGCGAAATATCTGTGTTTGAGTCAATTGGTTAAGTCGGAAGACAGTTTCTTGTCCTTTCTTATCCTTACCCTTTACTCCAAATATCCACCCACGCTTTCCGTCATGATGCCAATATTTGTCCGCTATCCATTTCAATGACTTGTTGTGGTGCCTGCGTGTCGCCCACCTCTTCAATTGCAAGAAGATTATGTGGTCAAGTTTCGAGAACACCACCTTCGAGGACACATATCTAAAATAGTTTGCCCAGCCCATAATCTTCGGATTGAGCTTTCCTATCACGTCAGTCTGCTTTGCCGCTCGCATGTGGTAGATTACTTCATGCGTTGCCTCCGCAAACTTCTTTTGGCTCTTCTTGCTTGGCTTTATCAGCAGTTTGCCGTTCCCATACTTGCGTATGTTGAAGCCGAGGAAGTCGAAGCCATCTTTTATATGTGTTATCAGTGTCTTTTCCTCCGAGAGTTCCAACCCTCTTTCCCTTAGGAACACTATCAGCTCAGCCTTTATCTCCTCCAAAACCTCCTTCGACTCGCCAGTGACGATGAAGTCGTCAGCATAACGGATGAGGTTTACCTTGTTGGAGAAGGTCTTCCCATTCTCCTTTCTGTTGGAGTGCTTGGCTACCAAGTCTTCCATTCCATCGAGGGTGATGTTCGCCAATGTCGGGGAGATAATTCCGCCTTGAGGCGTTCCTTCCTCCGTGAGATGAAACACGTTCTTCTCTATGACGCCAGCCTTCAACCACTTGCGGAGCATTTTCGTGTCCATGATGACATTTCCTTGCAACCACTCATGACTGATGTGGTCGAAGCAACCCTTGATGTCTCCCTCCAAGACCCATGTGGCGGAGTATTTCTTGCTTAAGCATCTGTGTATTTGGTCTATCGCATCCGCACATGAGCGGTATTTGCGAAAGCCATACGAGTTGCCGTCTGCAAGTGTTTCCGACACGGGTTCGAGAGCCATGAGGAAGAGGGCTTGCATCGCCCTGTCCTTGATGGTGGGTATTCCTAGCGGTCGCTGCTTGCCGTTTTTCTTCGGGATGAAGACACGGCGGAGCGGCTCTGGCTTGTACCCTCTCGTTTTCAAAGAACCGATGGCATTGTAGCGTTCCACTTCAGTGAGCCAAGTCACCTTGTCAACACCTGCGGTGCTACCGCCCTTGTTTGATGTAACTTGCCTTACTGCCAAAGCCTTGGCGGAAAACGAGTTAATCAAGATGCGTTGGAGAGATTTCACCTTTCCAATGCGGTTTGCCTTTAGAGCCTCTACTATTCGGACTTGCAGCTTGCGTACCTTCTGCTCGCATGACACCCAGGGAATGGTGCGCCATGAGTCTGGTGTGGCTGAAGATGCACACTCGGCTTTCGCCTCGCTCTCTTGTCGTTTCTTCATTTTACGCTAGTTCTACACTTCTTTTCGTAGTGAATTACCTGATGGAAGTCTGCCCACTTTCGTGTGGGATAATGTTACAATCCCTATCCCCACCATTACAGAGGGGCGTTTGCTTTCTCCATCGTCATTTACCTACAAGCCGTTCGGTCGCTCTTGCGATAGACTTACCTTTTCTTGCGAGATGAGGAGACCTATAGGCTTACCGTGTTCCGTACAAGTAACTTCGCCCGATTTAGAACCCATCTCTCCACCGGTGGAACGACATCCGTGTAGCCATTACCAAAACATAACTAACTTGTCCACTTGCCTTTTGGCATGGCTCTTCAACATCCGTGAGCCAATTCTTTGTTACGATGGTTGGTAACGATGGTTACTTTACGTTATTCTTGTCGGTCAGCCTAACAACTACATCTTGTGATGTTCAAGACTTCATCATATTGTCCCGAAGGCTTCGCACCCAGTCGTTGCCAACTACGCACGCTTCGGTAGGCTACTCTTAACGGAATAAGAGGTTCTTTAGTTTCAAAGAACAATTACTTGTACGACTTCACGTCGCAATTTGGCTGCAAAGATAGCAAATAAACTTTGCAACTCGGTTGCAAAGTTATATGTATACCATTTTTTAGATGCGTGAACCATAGTAAAATCTGTATGACTCCTTTGCTTTTCATACTGCGGTTTCAGTAGAAACACCTCATCCTATCCCTTTTCATTGGTTTTTGGTGTAACTAAAAGTTAAATACGTTAAATATTACCTTTTCGTATCTAAACAGAATCCACATAGCCACTTTTCTACCGTTTAGAGCGTATAATACTGATAATCAACTAATAATAGATACCTTCTATTGCAATTTCCCATGCGATCTTAGACAAGAATTAATCTCTCGATTTGGAGATAAAATATTTAAGCAATTATGATACTAATAGACTCAAAACGTAAAAAGCTAGATAATATTCTCAAGAAATATCCCGATGCAATAATTGCGGATGTAACGAGTCATGCTGAAGATGATTTGATAAAGTTGAGCCCATTTTATCCTTATGGTGGCATACCTGTGCCATTTAGTGAGGGGGTTACAGCTACATGTGTTGAGGCTGTGTGGCAAGGGCTAAAGGTATTTGAATCGGCTGATGTAGATATGAAAATGTTTAAGAATGAGTCGATGAAGAATATCAAGAGAACTGTTCGCAAGTTCGGTAAGCCTCTTGGACATCGCAAAGGAGTAAACGGAACTGAATTGCTCGGATATATTGAGGCTCGAAAGCTGATTTATATTCCTACTTACAAGTGGGTTCTTGAACATAAGGTTCAAAGTATTATCGAAAGATTACGAGAGGCTAGCCAGACTAAGACCATCGTACTTTTGGATTATAATACAAATTGTGATGTGGATGACCCAAAGAAGCCTCTTTCGCATGCCTTTCTAATCAAGGCATACGTAGAAGGTCTATATCCTTTTGGTGATAAAAAGTGGAAACCGCAGACAATAGAACCAAAGCAACTAACGTTATTCTAACATACATATATTATTGGAGGACAAAAACAATGAACAGAAGAAGAAATTGGGAGGATTTTAAGAATATCCTCGAACAAAATCATATCACCAAGCTCTATCACTTCACAGACCGTGATAACTTGGAGAATATTATCAAGAATGGAGGACTCTATTCTTGGAAGGATTGTGAGGAACGTGGTATCAATATTCCTAAACCAGGAGGTGGAGGACCAGGTTCTCCATCCTGGTCGTTGGATAAGCGTGATAATCTGGAACATTATGTTCGTGTCAGCTTTACCATGAACCATCCAATGATGTATGTGGCAATGAATGAGGATAGAATTTCTAACCCTGTCATTCTGGAGATTGACACAGAGGTGATTTATGATGAGGACACCAAGTATGCAGACAGGAATGCAGTGCGCAATGGTGCTCATGTGGGTGGAAGTCTGGAGGATTTCAAGAAGATCCACTTCCAAACTGTCAAGGCTCGTAATCACTTCGATTTCGATGTGGATGAGCAGCCATTCTATCAGGCGGAGATATTGGTAAAGAATAGTATTCCTCTGAAGTATATCAAGAACATCTGCAACTTTGGTATTCCAATTCCAAGCCAACCACAGATGTTGCAGAGCAAAAATGCATATACGGCTCGTGTTGACCGTGAGCATCCTACGGCATTCATCTTCCTGGTGGACCAGAGTGTTTCTATGCGTAGAATTACCACCTTCAATGGTGAGGATATGACTTTATCTGAGGCTGTTGCCCGTATTGTAAATGCCCAAATCAACGAGTTGGTGGAACGATGTGTGAAGAATAATGAGACTCGCCATTACTTTGATATTGCCATGATAGGTTATGGTACTGAGGCTTATAGTGCCTGGAATGGCAATCTTGAAGGACGAGACTTTGTTACTCCAGAAGAGATTCGTGATAATCCTTATCAAAAGAAAATGGTGAAGGAAGAGGTGCGTACCCGTAAGGGTATAACCATCAAAGAAGTAGAGAAGAAACAATGGATGGTAGCTCGCCATGATGGTAGTTGGACACACATGGATAAGGCTTTCAAACGTGCAGAAGGTCTGCTCGAAAACTGGATGAAAGACCATCACGACAAGGATTGTTATCCTCCTACAATTATCAATATTACAGATGGTGAGTATAATGGCACCTCACATGATGAAATGCAACAACTTGCTAATCAGTTGAAGTCGATGTTTACCAATGATGGTAATGTATTGTTCTTCAATATTCACGTTGTGCCAGGACATGCAGAATCGGTCGTATTCCCTGAAACTGTAGATGAATTGAATGGAAATGGATATGGTGAGAAACTTTATAATATGTCGAGTCTTTTGCCGCTCAACTACAATGAGCAGATCCGTAATATCTTTGGTGATAAGCAAACGGACATCCGTTATCATGCCATGGGTGTGAATACCGGTATGGAGCGATTGGTCAAGATGATGAAGATTGGTACGTTGTCGAGTATGCTCGTTAATCAAAACCTATAATATATATGAATAGAGGCGTAAGCATAGCAAAATGGAATGACCATGTAGCAAACGAAGATTCCTTCTTCTCATCTGATACCTGCATAGCGGTATCGGATGGGGCAGGAGGTTGTGGCTTGTTTGCTGATGAATGGTCGCAATATCTCATAGAGCAGTTACCAAAGAATAAACCTATCACGTCTTTTACAGAACTTGACGAATGGGTGGATAGCATCTGGGAATCATTTTATAATGAGCATGAGGAAAAGGCAAAGCAAGGTGATGGCATTCTTCTGAATAAGTTCTATAACGAAGGTTCGTGCGCTACTATTGCTGCTGCATGGAAGATTCAGGAAAAGGTCGCAAAATGGATGGCTTATGGTGATAGTGTTGTTTTCCATTATAGTTTTCAAACTGGTATTTTGGAACATAGTTTTACGAAATTAGCAGATTTCTGTAATCCTCCAAGATTGGTTAGTTGCAAAGACCCGTTGGAAGAAGAAGGCTTTAAACATGGTGAATTTGTGTTAGATGATTCGTCTGTAGTCTTTGCTGCCAGCGATGCTTTATCTCATTATATTTTAATGATGTATGAGTTAGCTCATTGTAAGGAATTTGGCGAAGAACTTGCAGAGGAATATCTAAAAGGATTATATCACCAAGGAGTGATTGATATGGATGACTTTACGATTTGTTGGTTGTATGAATAGAAAAAATATGGAAAATGAATTTATAAATGAACGATTTCTTGTAACTACTCAGCACCCCCAGGGCATGAGATAGTCAACAGGACTCGTTAATAATTTATAAGAACTATTTTATTGCTTAAAGTGGTAAATGTCAGAGCGTTATTCTAACAAATTGGAGGGTGCTTCCAGACCATGTTTTTGGAACACAAAACTGGACACCCTAACAAACAATATAACTTACGTTTCTGGCGAGGTCATTAGTGACGGATTCTTCATGGCAAAAGATGCCTTTGGAGTTAAGCGCATGACACTTCATAAAGATTGTACTTTCAATGGTCGCCGAATAGCTGATATGACTAAAGAAGAACTGGATGCATGGATAGCTGAGAAAGCGAAACAAGATAAGATTATCACAATCCTTTGATGATATTACTTTTGTCTTAAATATTGGTAGTAGGACTCATTTCTACTGCCTTTTTTGTTCCCTATTGTACAAAATTTGGAAAAAATCTATCTGTTTTTGCAGATAGTTACAGATAGTTTCTTTTATGTCAGCAAAAATTAGTAATTTTGCATTCAACGTTAATTATTTAAATATGGACAATACAAAAAATATTAATCGATTGAAGGCTGTGCTTGCTGATGTGAACCAGACAAACAAGTGGCTGGCAGAACAATTAGGCAAAGATACTGTTACCGTAATCAAGTGGTGTAAAAATACCACACAGCCAGATTTCAGACGTTGTCAAAGATTACAGAACTCTTGAATGTTGATATTCGCGGGCAGCTTATCAGCACAGATAAATAACCTAAATGGCAGAATAGAAGGCTATCTTCGCATTCTGCTGCCATCGCTAATTCCATCAAAGAATGTCAAATACTTCTAAAAATATCACATTAGGTGAGGTTTCTGAGATAAAGAAAGGAACAGTCGAAAGCATTCAAACTTATCTTGCAGGAAAAGGTGTTGCTATTCCTGCTGACTCTAACTATGTGCTTTCCGTAGCAGAGTTAAAAGCCATTGATCCTATACTTGCATTCAACCTAAAATATAGGACTCCAAAGCCAAAATCAAATATAATTCCTACAGAACCAAAAGCAGAGGACTCGGTAAAGCTGTCCATTGAGACAAGCGAACAAAGGGTTGAACCAATGACTGATCTGGCTCAACTATCTAAACTTGTGGAATCTGATGTAAAGGAAGAAAATAATCCTCCCAAAAACGAGCAAAAGAAAAAGCAGGAGCAAAGATTAATTGGCATCATCAAGTTCTATGATAATGACAAAGGATTTGGCTATCTGGTAACAAACAACAAAGGAATAAACAATGCACGTGGTATCGAATCGGAAATAAAAGAGATATTTGTTCATTCCTCAGGTGTAGCATGTGGATATACGCCATACGATGGACATTGGGTTACCTTTACAAAGGGAAAAGATCGACGTGGCGGACTTGCTGCTAAGAACTTGTCAAAACTGGAATTTGGCAAAGAGTCAATCATGCAAGCACTCAAATATCGTGGTTCATATGCTAAAATATTAGGTTGGGATAGTAAGCGAGAACATAATTATCAAGAGAATGTCATTTCGCATGTTTACAATGCATCAAAACGTGCCACTGGTAGTTCTGATGTATTCAAGGATGCCTTATTCGAATTTGTAGAGAATACAAAAGCTGAATATCGGGAATCTATTGTAAAGCAGTTATATCTTGACGAAGCAACAGGGAAGATTATTGACTCTATCATACGAGAGCCTAATGAAGAAGCGTCTATTGCATATACTTGCCTCAAAGCTTTTTCAACCAAGATGCTATTTACCCAAGATAATACAGATTGGGATAAAATAGCAGAATTGTTTAATGCTGACACAGATATATCTGAATACTATTTCAATATAAAAGAAAATATCGAGAGGAACTCGAACTATAGGAATATTGATATTCACCAGTTTTATGCAGCAATAGGAATCAATGGAATACAGAAGTTGTATTCTATTGACGAATTATCTACGCTAAGTGGTGATATTGTTATTCTGTTATACAATGCTTTGGGAATCGAATTCTGCGATCTCTATGATGGGGCAGACAATATTTCAAGTATAATTAAGGCTCTGCTATTCCTTTGCAATGCGAACGAAGAATATCTAGATAATATCGACGATTGGACAGAAGTAATTCAATTCCTTAAAGACAAGGAGCTTATTGATGATTTTATTGTTCGATATGCAAACTCTTCTTTAATGGTAGATGATTCTATACTGATACTTATAGGGAATGAAACTATTGCTAATGCAATATTACTTCAAGAAGAAGGCGAACAGACACAATTAATAGAATACATTGACGATGTGGCTACGGATTTCTGTATGGAACTTGTTGAAACGCACCTCAAAGATACAGAGCTCCATGAAATTTATATCGGTCAGAAATGGAAAAGATGCCAAGCCGAAGTACCATACGTAGTATTTGATATAGAATCCGATGGAAATAACATTTCGGAATTTGCTTACTTAAAAGAAGGCAATGTTAGGGAGTTTAGTTCTAATGATCAGCTTCCTAGCTTAGGTCGTGCCATTTCTAAGACAGCTATAGTTGTTGGACACAACATAAAACAGTGGGATTTACCGATATTAAATAAAAAAGGTATATCTACCTCATCTTTTATATGGGACACTTTAGAGATTGAAATTCTTCTGAACCCATGCCGCTACGCCTACTCTCTTAGGACAGAACATAACGCAAAAGCTGATACAGAATTAGAAAATGAACTTTTCTGGAACCAGCTATATAGGCTGTCTCTAGATAAAGAATCTTGTCAGGAATTGCAAGATTTCCTTCCGAAAGAAATTAATACTATATTGGCAACATTGCAGAAACCTGTGTTTAGAGAATACTTTAAGAACTCCAGCAATGTAGAAAAGCATTTCTTCCAAGAGCTAAGACCTCTGTCTAATAGAGTTCATTCTCAGATTTCAAACATAGTTGCGGAAACCGAAGATAGCAATGTCTTGGTTATCGCTCCAAAGGATTTGTGGCCACGAATCGCTCAAATTATACCTCTTCGTTTCCCTTCTGTTGGGGATGACATAGAATATCAGGCTATATATGAGGATAAACTTAACGAATATCCAATGCCTTCACATTTGTGGAATACTGTTTTGCGCAGATTCTGCAAGGTGTCTGCAACTCCTATTGTAGCAAACTTAGCACAGTATTTAAGAATCGAAAATGAAGGTAGTGATAAAATTACCTTTACAAATAGCATGCTCTCACGATTTGCGGAAAAATCTAACAGCAGAATTGACTGTATTGATATAGACGCATTCCAGTCAAAGGAAATATGCTCTAAGGACTATCAACACATCTACTTTATTGGTTCTGAACGACAAGATAGAGTACATAAATGTAAAGAACAGCGTGAATGGAAGTTTTCCGATTTGTTGGAAGTCGGTAGCAAACTACCTATGCAAATGGCAGCAACCAACATTGCCGTTATATCTGATGCTGACCAAACAAAACTTGGCATAAAGAAACACCCATTGACTGCAAATGTATGGTGCGAAAGACAACCTAATGGAACTTTTGTCATCTACCAGAACTATCAGTATCAGAAATATAGAGATCATTTCCTGTCTCATTTTACTGGTATAAAGCATAATCCAATATACTGGGAAACAGAGGGGGAAAAGTCAGATTCACAGAATATTATACAGGTAAGAACACAATTAAGGGATACATACGATGCTTCTGTACTACGTGTAAATTCTGTAACTACCAGAAGAAGCAACTACTGGGCATATCAATTTGCTCTTGTTGATAAGATTCATGAGCAGAACAGAAGTCTTCCAATAGTTTATGTCGTAAATACCTTGGACGAATACGACGAACTATTCAAATATGCTACTTCTAAAGGATATTTCATTCCAGAAGAAGGTAATAGTTTCCGCAAACTTGAACATATCGGTAGCCATCCTGATGGAATGATTATTATTTCTAAGGAACAATTCATGACAGGTCTCGGTAGTTACAGAACAGATAAGCCTTTTTGTTATATATGGGACAACATGGATATAGACCGATATATGGTCATGTGGGACACGTTACCTTTTGAAGGCGATTACGAGGATTCATCTGATTCTGATGCAGATGAACAACACAAGCGCACTACTGCCAGACAGTGTATTCTTGCATCATGGCCAATATTTGAGCACTACTGTTCTTTGGCAATGGCAAATAGTCCAGAAACAAAGTTCTATATCACTGATTCTCATTTTGAAGACTATTCTGGTTTAGCGAAGGCTTGTAAAGGAAAAGCTGTAGAGTTCCAATTATGGAAAGATGATGATGAGTTCCGTCGAATCTTAGAACGTGCTTCTATATATTTTAAGGATAATGTTGCTGAAACTGATCAGTTAGGAACTGACCAGATGAAGCAGATGATACTCTCTAACTGGGGGTATAGTGGCTGGAGAAACGGTCAGGAAGAAATAGTCGATTACATGCTATCCAAGACTGGCAACTGTTTGGTTTCAATACCTACAGGTGGTGGTAAGTCCGTGCTATTCCAAGGTCCGGCTTTGTGTAGAGCAATTACGTCTCACAAATTGACATTGGTTGTCACTCCATTGCGTGCCCTGATGCAAGATCAAGTAGAGGAGTTGCAGTCAAAAGGATTCGTAAGCAATGTTGATTACCTTAGTGGCGACAGAATGATTGTTGAAACTCAACAGATTTACAGACGTATTCAATCTGGTGAGATTGCACTTCTATATATTACTCCAGAACGATTCAGAGTTAGATCTTTCATGGATGTGCTATACCAACGTCTTCGTATGGACGGTGGATTAGAGTATGTTGTATTTGATGAAGCACACTGCGTATCACAATGGGGACAGGATTTCAGACCTGACTACAGAAATGCAATAGTACGTTGTGTTGAATTACAACAAACTTTTGACATAATGATAGCGATGTTCTCTGCAACTGTAACAACTCAGGTAGAGGCAGACTTCAAGAAGTTCATTCCAGATATTACAAGATTAGGACAATCTGCAGAAGAATATAATCCGATACGTAACCATATCGGAATTTCCTTTGCTGTAGCCAACTCAGGAAAGAGAAAACAAGGTCATAATGATGATGCACGAGTTCAGGCGATTGCTCAATACATTACAGAAAACAAGATTGATTTCAAAGAAAGCTGTATGCTTATATTCTGTAGGACGCATAATCAATGTTCCGAAACAGCCGAAGCTTTGAATGCTTTATGCGAAAAGGCTTCTGAAGATTCCGTTTTGCATAAATGTTTTGACCATATAGACTATTTCCATGCAGGTCTTGATGCAGAAGAGCGTAACGAAAAATATTGTAGATTCAAGAAAACTCGTAAAGAGAATGGTGTAGACGTACCTGTTGCAGAGTCAGAACACATTTATATTTTGTGTGCGACAAAAGCATTTGGTATGGGTATGGACATTCCAAATATTCACTATCTTGTACATTTTACACCACCTTCAGTACTTGAAGATTACTTACAGGAAGTTGGACGTGCAGGTCGAGACTATCAAGAAGATCCTTCTGAAAGACCTGAGTTCTATTTATCTCATAATGAACTACCTGCAGTGTGTATTACATCGGACGAGGACTTCCATAAGCTGAAAGATCTGCTTGTCCGTAGTCAGATGAGTTGGTCTGACCTAACAGACTGCAAGGATAAGATAGTGGCATTTATAAAACGATTTAGGACTATAGAAGAAGTCAAGACAAAACCATTGGTTGTACCATATGGTGTGTGGTCAAAGAATGATGATTCTGATCATTTTACAGATACAACAGCTTCACGACTTGCGTTCCATTGGCTTGAAACAATGGGATTCATAAAACTGAAATATCTGAGTTCTGCATATTATGACATGACTATTATGTCTAATGCTTCTGGTGTTAATTATAGGGATGAACGTCATCGAAACGTTTACGATTACCTAAAAAGGAACGCAGAAAGTCTTGATGAACCATCACTGTTTTCTATCGCGGATATGAGAGCGGCATTTAAAATGTACAAAATGTCGTTCCCACAGATAATGAATGCCATTCTATACTGTCAATCACTGAATTTACTCTCATTGAATGAAATGATGCGTTGTGAGATAAAGACCAGAAGATTTTGTGAAGCAAGATACATGGTTAATCATGATGATAACACCTTTGCGCTTCATATAGCCATGGAAGGCGTTCGCAATCTGTTATATGATTGTAAGATAGGTGTTACACAAATATTTGATGTAGAGAGTCGGGAAGAAATATACAGGCATCTTCTCGATGATGTTTATTATGAAACAATTAAAGAAGAAAAGAAACGTAGGAAGAAGGTTGAGACTACAATATACATGCCTTGGAAGAATGAAATTCTGAATCCTCCAAAGGGTGCCGTTACTGTTGCGGAAACATTCAAACGTAATATCATAACGAGAGTCGGTCCACAAATATTCTCGATTCTACGCTATATACCAGGAGTCGAGTTCCATATAAAGCAAGTTGAAGAGAAATTTGATTTCCATGTGAAAGTAAAGAATGAACAATGGAAGGATTTCCTTAAATTCTTTGAGGAAGACTGCTTTAAATGGATAAAGTTTGTGTGTGAGCAGGCTGGTTCTTTTTACTGGGCAGAAAAATTGCAAGAACTTGATTTCCATCACAATGGCAATATGTATGGCTATTTCGAGAAGGTTTTGACTGTTCTCAGATTGTTGGCATACATTGAACATACGCCATTGATAAGCTCGGGTATTGAGGTTCTTGCCAATGACAAGACAGTATCTGATATAGATGATGGAACTGATAAGGAATCTGAAATGTATGATTTCAGACAAGACTTTGACGAACAGGAAAGAGTAAAGAAAGTGCGTCTTACTGCAATGCACATTTTCTCGTTGATAGGAAGGGAACAACAAGGCGAGTTCATACGTAGATACTTCATGTGTCGTAACTATCGGGATTATCTCGCTTTGGCAGGTGAGTATGCCCCTGAAAGTTCTGATATTATGTCCGAATTGACAGATGAAGCTCTTCGAGAAGAGGAAAAGAAGTTCTATGGTGACAAAGAAAAAGGATATTTGAAAAATGAAGAGCAGATAAAAATATACGAGCAGCCTAGAAATGAGACCATAAATGTATTGGCAGGTCCAGGTTCGGGTAAGACTCACATGTTGACTATGAGATGTGCAAAGCTAATCTATAAAGAACATGTTGAGCCGAGCCACCTTTTGATACTTGCATACAACAGAGCTGTTGTTGTCGAACTTAAAAACAGACTTGACAACCTCTTTACAAAGTTGGGTATGAGTCGTATCGGACATCATTTGCATATTCATACTTTCCATGCGCTTGCAAAGATCTGCATGGGAAGCCGTTTAGATAATGTTCCTACTGAGCTTTGGGAAAAGATGTTCTTACAGTTCCTTCAGAATAACACTGTAGAGTTCAGAGGAATATTCCCTCAAATTGAATACGTTCTTGTGGATGAGTTCCAGGATATAACCAGGGACAGACTACTTTCGTTACTTGAAATAAAGAAGATTTATCCTGATGTAAAGTTCTTCACTATTGGTGATAAGAATCAGAGCATCTACGGATTTGACAGATTGCCAAAGGATAGTAATGGTCGTGCACTACAGGTGAATAACCCTATAACATATGCTGCATGGTTAAATCCTGATGCATATTATAAGAAGTTGGATGAAGAGCTTCATCCTACTCAGCTGACAATGTTCACAAACTATCGCTCATATCAAAAGATTTTGGATAGTTCTGCTAAGTTTGTCCCTACTGATAGTAATATGCCTATCTCAGCAGCAACGCTAATGGCGCATGAGCCGCATGAACCATACACTATATTCAACGATACATCCACATCATGGACTGGTGATCTGTTAGTATATATAAATAATGTAAAGGAACAAAATGAAATAGCAAAATCTAATGGTAATGAGTACGCTATTATAAAAAATGTCGCTGTGTTCTTCAGAACCAATAATGAAGTCTATCGAGGATATGCTGATATAAGATCACGAGTGCCTGAAGATGTAAGAATACGTATTCAAGGTGCAAGTACGTGCGAGTTATGGCGCGAGAGAGAAGTGTATGATTTGATACATTTCCTGAATCAACATCCAGATACAGAACTGTTGCTTGATGATGATAGAACAGCTCATGGCATGAAGGATTTCTTAATGAAAAAAATTGAAGACAACCCATCTTGGGATGCCTATAACATAGATTTGGCATACACAATTGTTCTTAATTATCTGGAATCCATTCGTTCTGACGAATCTATTCATAGCTATTCTGACGTGGCTAATTATATATTGGAAGTTGCAGGAAAGGATGATGGTGGTCAAGTATATAAGATATACGACCGTTACAAAGAGCAACGCATTCTACAAGATGATACTCTTACCGTCATTCTGACAACTATGCATAAAGTTAAAGGTCTGGAGTTTGATGCTGTATTTATCACACCATCTTCCATTTCGTTGCCGATGAAACCTCACCATACCTATGCCAAAGGTCAAGAACTTCAATTAGACGATAAAGCAGATATAGAAGAGGAACGCCGTCTGATGTTTGTTGCTTATACTCGTGCAAAGAAGTATCTGCATGTTTACAAAGGACAACGTGAGGCAGCCATTGAAGAAGCTAATCAAGTTTATTTGCCAGTGGACGATGGAACCATTGTATATGCAGAACGTGAACCAGGCATGAATAAATACTATCTATCGCAAAATGTCTTTGCTAATACATTCTTTATGAATGACAAAATAGCGCAGAATGTTAAAAAAGACGATGACGTTATGGTTGTTCGAGAGTCTGATGGCAATTACTATGTTCAACATGGTAATGACTTAGTCGCTAGGTTATCAGGAGCAAGCACAATTGCAAGAAATGCGCGAAATAATGATATCCTTCGATTGCGTGGATTCTTTGTGAGTGATGTAAGTATATGGTCATGGGAAGATACCTTAAAGGCAGATGAAAGTGCTAGAGCTAAGGCAATAGCCCAACATCGCGAATATAGACCTTTCGCTAACGATTGGTGTCAAGCGGCTCGTGAACGTGGATATATCTATGTAGTACAAATTGCAGGATTTGGTACTCCTGCTTAAAATGATAACAAATGGAATCGATAAAGAATAGTTTCAAGCACGACTATAACTTAGCAGTCGATTGTTTCAACAAGAAGGATTATACATCTTTCTTTAGAAACGTTCGACCTGCTATTGAGTTATTGTGCAAACTCGTTATTTACGACATTATAAATAATGATGCCACTTCTACAGACATCGTGGAAGGTCGAAAATCAATACAAAAGAGTAAGGATAATCTCTTTTACCTTGATACAAGACCTACCTCAAGAAAGCCAACAGGTAGTATCTTTACTGCAATATTCCCTCGTGCTTACTTTATGTATCATCCAGATGTGTATAGTGCAAGAGAGGATGTACAAAAGAAAAGATTGAAACTGAGCATTGAAAGTTATAGCTCCGAATTGTGCCGTTGGTATAGTTTTGCAAGCGAGTTCGGAAGCCATACAGGTGGCTCATCAATGCAGGAAGAAGAGCAAGCAAGAGGTTGCGCAACTTGTATTCCTGGTTTTTTTGACTTTCTAAAAGGAAATTCCATACTTTCTGCAGATACAATAGTATTTCTGAATGGTTTGCAGTCATTCTCCTTTAACTCTGTAAGAGGAAAAGAGTTAAACCAAGCGAAGAATCAAATAGAGCTCGCCAATAAAACTATTGATGAGAAGGAAGCAGCTTTGATACTTGTAAAGAAACAGTTAGCAGAAGTAGAGCAACAAAACTTGGCATCACAAGAAAGAACTTCAGAAGTAGAATCCCTGTTAGCAGAAAAGCAAAAGGAAATAGAAGAACTAAAGAATTTACTATCAGCTACACAAGTACTTGAATCTCAAGCAACAGAGGAAGAGTTAGTTCCTGAAACTCCTATTGTTTATAGACCACAAAGAGAATGTCAGCTTCGGGAACGTATGCGACTTGCAGTAGATGACTGGGATTTAGACGAAGACTCTCTGGATGATGACCAACTTGATTTGATAGATATAACTATTGATCAGTCTATGTTGGTAACAGGCTGTGCAGGTAGTGGTAAGTCTGTTATTGCTATGCATAAAGCTGAACAGATTGCAAATGAGGGTAATTCTGTGATACTTATATCCCTTACACGTTCTCTTAATAGTTTTATGAAGACAGGCAGAAGCTGCAGTTCTTACCAGTTCTATCATTATCATTACTGGAAATATCTTGGTATGCCTTCCGCTGACTATATCATTGTTGATGAAATTCAAGATTTTGAACGTGAAGAAATTCAGGAGTTCATAGAGGCTGCTGCTAAGCATTATTTCTTCTTTGGTGATTCTGCTCAGTCAATCTATAACCATTTTGGCAAAAAGACTCTGTCCATTGATGAAATTGCTGATATGACAGGTCTTGTTCCTCTTAGGTTATACAATAATTACCGACTTCCACGTAACGTTGCAAAGATTACACAAGACTATGTCGGCGTAAATGTTATGAAATACGAGGAAAAGGTTTATAAAAACAAGGAGAAAGAGTTACCCCATTTCGTTCATTTCGAGACTGTAGATGAACAAATAAAAAAGATCATTGAAATCTCGAACTCCAACCCAGAAATGAGTATAGGGGTATTACTCCCAAGTAATCAGAAAGTAATTGAAGTTTGCGAAAAGCTTAAATTACAAGACTTTGATTATGAGTTCAAATTCAAAACTGAGGCTCAGGACAAAAGGGCTCAGGGCGAACTTCACTTCACAAACAACCTTCCAAAAGTAATGACCTATCATAGTGCAAAAGGTCTTCAGTTTGATATAGTTATCATACCTATGTTTGATGGAGCAAATAATGAAGAAACAAGGAAAGCGTTATATGTTGCCATGACACGTACAATGCACCAGTTGTATTTGATGTATAATACTCCTAATCTGGCTTCACCTTTAGATAAAGTGCCACCAAGATTGTACAAAAAGAATTAAGATGTAAGCCATCGGCTAACCCCGTCTTGCAATATTCTCTGAAAATCTTGTAGGAATCTTCAAAATTCTACAAGATTTTCGGAGATATTCAAAGAAATTTAGAAGAAGTTACAAGAATTTCAGAGGGAGATTACAGAATTCCCTTCTCTCTTAGCCTCAATGGCAGGAAGTTTGCCAAATCTCTCGAATAATCATTATCATACTCATGTATATGAGTCAAGAAGTAGGTTGTCCATTTTCGGAAGTCATCACCAGCCAGCTTGCAGCTTCCTATCATAGTGTACATGATGGCAGCTTCCTCAGCCGCATCATGGTTTCCACAGAACATATAGTTGTATCTGAAGGAGCATAAAAGGGAATAAGTGTTGTCGTTAAAAAAGTGAAGTTGTGTACCTCAGTTCGGGCTAACGAGCTCTATCTAAAGGCTTTATAAT
>ERZ779737.226-NODE-226-length-58071-cov-3.752396_pt1 | contig 58071 bp, 48 predicted proteins | sample MGYA00511889_ERZ779737 | MGnify/ENA primary metagenome ERZ779737 (study PRJEB29588, sample SAMEA2163575) | human gut metagenome | biome: human gut; feature: human-associated habitat; material: faeces | place: Denmark | collected 2008/2010 ... | reverse complement strand
GATACCGCAGTCGACCGTCACGAGAAAATCGGGGCCGTAGGTCTTCGCGCGATCGAGCGCCGCCGCCGTGAACAGAATATTCGTGCGCAGTGTTTTGTATGCCTCGGTCACGACGAACGGTGTGTCCTGACCGATGAGCAGCGAGCCGCCCGAGCGCCCCGCGCCGCTTTTTTTATTTTTTATGATACTCATAGCGCGCGTAATACCTTTCGTTGTTCTTTCCGGCAAAGTCGGGTATCTCTCCTATAACGGGAACGTTGTATACCGAAATGATATCTTCCTTTCTGCGTATGCGTGTGTCGAGTGAGTTGATGAGTATGATCACCGCCGCCGCTGCCGCCGCCGCGACAAGACCGTAGATCATCGGCTTTTTGAAGGACGGAAGATTGCCCATGCCCGAGGGTGACGCCGCGTCTACCTTTTTGGCATATCCGCTGCGTATGGTGTCCTCGATTATCACGGGTACAACGTCAACTATCGCGTCGGCGATGGTAACGGCATCCGCCGACGAGCGGCAGGTCACTCTTACAGCCATGACCTCGGTGTTGTTGACCGAACTGAGGCTTACCATGCCCGCAACGGCTGCGGCGGTGTATTTTGTCCCCGATGCCGCGCTGACGTATACGCCGTCCGCGGTGCCGTCTATGGTGTCAAGCTCGTCCATTATCTTTGCCATAGCCGAGTTTGACTTTACAATGACGCTGCAGGTGTTTATCAGCGCGAGCGCGTTCGCCTGGTTGCTCGACGAGAAGGGCGACGACGAGTTCTCGCGCGACGTGTTTGAGACGTACATCATTGCGGTCGCCGAGTATACGGGGACCTTGGGTCTCTCAAACATACAGTATGTAAAGATAAAGCAAAGCAGAAACGCAAGAATGAGTATCCATATGCGGCGCAAAAGCAGAAGCACAATAGATTTGATATCGATCGTTTCGTTCATTATCTGTTATTTCCCTTCTTTCGGCGTCACGTGACGTCGGGTATCGGAATTTACGAAAAAGCACCGAAGCCGGCAGTATAGGCGGTAGGGCGGCATTATCAGCGGTCTCAGCGTGCGCACGGCGGGAAAAAAAACGCCATGTCGCCGATGAGCGCCGCACGGTCCTGCCACGGCGTATCACAGTATCGACCGCCGCGACCACGCGCTCGCGCGGCACGGGACCCTCGGTGACCGACTGCGCGTCGCCGATAAAATAAACGCCGGCGTCGTCGGTGCGTATGACGCGGTGCATGACATAGCTGCCGTCGGGACGTGTGAAAAACGCAATGTCGCCGCGGTGCAGCCGTCTTTCACGATGCAGCGCCGAGATGATAACGGTGTCGCGCCCGTCTCGCAGAAACGGCGCCATGCTGTTGCCGCTCACGAGCAGAGGCACCCGCGCACCGTCGGCAAGCATGCCGAGCACGCAGGGCATAAATTCGTCGGCATCGACTATGCGGACCGAAGGTGCTTCGAAAGCGCGGCGCGTACCGTGAGCGCCGGCTGTTCCGTCTCCCGTGACCTTAACTGCCATCGGCAAATTCAAGCTCCTTCCGCCGTTCGGCGCTGTGTGTCCGCGCATCGGCAATATACATAATCATTATATCATATAGGACCTGCGCTGTCAAGACTTCCGACTGCTTTATGCAGTTTGTCCGGGCTGTATTTTTGAGGATGCCGTTACATATAATGCGGCGGTGCAGAAGCCGACCGGCTTTTGCACCGCTGTACGTTATATGCCGAGTATCGTGCCCGCCATTCTGAAATAAATGAAGAGCGAGAGCGCATCGACGATGGTGGTGATAAAGGGACTTGCCATCACCGCCGGGTCAAGTCCCGCTTTTTTTGCTATCAGCGGCAGCGTGCAGCCGACGAGCTTGGCGGCAAAGACCGTGACGATGAGCGTCAGGCAGATCACCGCTGCCACGCCGAAGCCGACGCGGTTTATGAGCATGAGCTTTGCAAAGTTCAGCGCCGCAAGCGTTACGCCGCAGAGCACGGACACGCGTGCCTCCTTCCACATAACACGGAAGATATCGCCGAATGCGATCTCGCCGAGGGATATCCCACGTATCACCGTGACCGACGACTGGCTGCCGCAGTTGCCGCCAGTGTCCATCAGCATCGGTATTGCAGCAACGAGAACGAGATAAGACGACAGCGCGTCCTGAAAATGCGTGATTATCGAGCCTGTAAAGGCAGCTGAAACGGTGAGCACGAGAAGCCACGGAATGCGGTTTTTGAATATCTCAAGGACCGAGAGCTTCATATACGGCTTGTCCGACGGCGTGACCGCGCCTATTTTGTCTATATCCTCGGTCGCTTCGTCGCGTATGACGTTCATCACGTCGTCAACGGTAACGATGCCGACGAGCCTTTCCTCACTGTCAACGACCGGCAGCACTATGCTGCCGTATTTCGTGAATACGTTTGCAACATCCTCCTTGTCGTCGAGCGTTCTGACCGATATGATGTTTTCGTTCATCACCGAGCCGACGGAGGCCCCCGGCTCGGCAAGTATCAGCGTGCGTATCGTCACTATCCCGATAAGCCGCCTGCCGCGGTCGGTCACATAGCAGACGTTGATGTTTTCGCTGTCGATGCCGACGCGGCGGATATGCTCTATCGCCTCGCCGACGGTCATTGCGGCGTGAAGCCCGACGTATTCGGTAGTCATAATGCTGCCCGCCGAGTCGTCGGGATAGCGCAGCAGCTCGTTTATCAGCCGCCGTGATTCGGGGCTCGACTGCTCGAGTATCCTTCCCACAAGCAGCGCGGGCACCTCTTCGATGAGATCGACCGTGTCGTCGAGATAAAGCTCGTTGAGTATGTCGCGCAGCTCGCTGTCCGAAAAGCCGCGTATCAGCTCCTCTCGACTGTCGGCGTCCATTTCGACGAACGTATCCGCCGCCTCGTCCTTCGGCAGCAGGCGGAAGAGCAGAGAGAGATCCTGCGGCGGCATTTCCGCCAGTGCCGCGGCAAGATCGCCGTGAGCAGCACGTCGCGCAGGCTCTGATACTTTTTTTCTTCGATCAGAGTCCTGAGAGTTTCGGTGAAAATGAAGTTTTCTTTCATTTGTTGCCGTCCTTTCCGTAGCCGGACGGCAGCGGCGGCAAAAAGCCGCGCGGACAGTCGCCCGACACTTATATTATGTACTTTTGTTGGCGTTGACTGTCCGTATTCATATGATTTTTTACCTCATTCGGATCTTTTTGTTTTTTATTTTGCGGGGCTTGCAAACGGCAGCAGCTTTTCGAGCACCGCAAGCACCTCGGGTCTTATTTCGGGGATATTTTCGCCGTTTATCAGCGATATGCGCAGCGCCGATACGAACGCCGCGGCAAAAAAGAGCAGCAGCACGGCGTATGACGTGCACTTTGCCCACTTCGGGAGCCGCTCGGATGCCGCCGCGCGGTTATAAAGGGACAGAAGCGTTATGGCCGACAGCATCGCGGCAACAAGCATGAGATCGACAGTGTAGCGGTATACGACGCCGCCCATGCAGAAATCGAACCATGCCGTGAAGATGAGCCCGAAGAGCGTCGAACCGATAAATGCGTGCTGTCGCGCATTCCTGCCTCTTCCGAAGAGCAGCGCGAGCGTGCCTACGAGCGTAAGCGGGAATGCCGCAAGGTCGGTAAATGTTATGTAGGGATAGATATCGGATGTGCCCGGCAGCGCCAGAAAATAATTGTATATCGCAAGCGGCAGGTCGGTGAGCCGCATACGATAGGTCGAAACATCGGCGACCGTGAGCTGATAGCTTGCGCCGAAGTCGAACGGACCGGAAAAGCGTGCCGCGTTGAACCACATCGTAAAGCCGGCGGCGGCAATCACGGGCGCACCGAGAGAGGCAAGCTCCGCGATAATGCGACGCGCACGGCGAAGGCTGCCGTTTTCATCGCGCCTGCGTATTATCATGAACCACAGCCCGGGTACTATGGGGAACGCCGCAAGCAGCGCAATGTTCGGGCGCGAGAGAAAAACGAGAGAATAGGATATCCCCGCCGCGATGAGCAGAAGACAGCGGCGCCATCCCGCGCGTGCGTTATATGCCGCAAACGCGAAGAAAAGAAACGCGGAAAGAAATGCCGTGCCCGCGGCGACGGAAAAGAAATAAAAGTGCCTGAGCCCGCGCAGCGTCAGCAGTATGCCGCTGCCCGCAAAAAGCGACGGCACGGCAAACATCAGCAAAATAAGCGGCGTGCGCTGCCCGAAAGCCTCTGCCCAGCCGAACAGGGCGAGCGGCAGAAACAGCGCGGTGATAAACAGAAAAACTCCCAGCGTAAACGAGTCGCCGGGCAGGGCTCCCGTTGCGAGATAGTAGGGATAATAAACGGCGATCACCGGAGCGATGCCGAAATACGAATAGTATTTTCCGCCGTACATCGCGCGGTCCCAGAGAAAGTAGGCGCCCGAGTTGTGTCGCGCGGTGTAATCGTACGGGTTTTCGAGCGCGGTAAGGCGCGGGCTTACGGGAAAGTCGATCTCAAGCTGACCCTTTTCGAAGGCGTCAAACTGCTGCACATACGGGTTGTAGGAGTTTACGCCGTCCTCGAGCGGATATGCGATGGGATCCTTGGCGTCCGCAAAGCAGTTAAAGAACACCGGCACCGCCGCAAGGCAGAGCAGCACAGACACGAGCGCCGCGAATTTGTGGGAGAGGCGTCGGGGATCATACGGCGCGCCGAAAAAGCGCGCAAGGCCTTTTTTGATGTTTGAAGGATTCATTTATCCGATTCGCCTTTCGGGTGTTTATTTTACGCCGTAATATTCCTTCCAGTCGGTGGAGGCAAGGATGTTTTCGGAGAAAACATAGATGCGAAAGCCGGGAATACCCTCGGTCGGGTTTCCCTCGTCGTCTCTGTCAGAGCCGTCATAGCACTCGGTGAGATATGTCGAGCACAGATCCTGCCATGTCTGCGATGAAGCGGCAGTGGCAGCCTCCGACGCCGTGAGGATGACAAAATACCTGTCGTGCGAGGTGTCGGCGTACCAGTCGAGTTCGGATTGATAGTAATACGGGTATATTCCCTTTACACGGTCAACGTTTATCTGGCGCACGGTGACATCCGAATCCGAAAGCACCGTGACTGCGGGGCCGTTCCAGAAGGTAGCGTATCCGTATTCAAGCTCGTGTGCGCGGCAGAAGTCGATTATGCGGTGCAGATTGTTGTCGCTGCCGTAGTCGGTGGGCATTGCGGCGATCGTCGCCGCGGGCAGGAGCGACGCAAGCATAACGAACGCCGTAAGAAGCGCGCCCGCGCGGGCTGCAACGCGACCCGAGGCTGCTGCGTCCGTTTCACCGGTTTTATCCGTCCCGGCTGCACCATCGGCATTGCCGGCAGGTGCCGACAGCGCCCTGCGCCCCGCAAGCCAAAGCTCGTAAGCACCCACGAGCGTCACGAGCACGGCAGAGCCGGCTATGGGAGTGAGTCTCCAGTTCGCCGCCGACAGCTTGCCGCAGATAAAGCCGAAAATTATTACCGCCGAAAGCACAAGGTGCGCCCACACGCAAAGGCATGCGCCGACCGTAGAGAGCCTGCGGTAGAGAACGAGCATCACCAGGGGCGCGGCAAGTATCACAAGGCTTATGCCGATGCGTATCATGTTGCCGAACGATGCCACGGCAAAAAGCGAGTCTCTTTCGACCACATTGAGCCCCATGAGGGTCATAAAGTGGCGGAAGAAGAGCTGCGCATTGCCGACCCACTCGGTCGGCGACGACCAGCCCGAATATGCGTCGGCATATCCGGCGGAGACGCCGTTTTTCATCAGCTCCAGCAAAAGCATTCCGACAGCCGTGCCGCCCACGACCGCAATGAGAGCCGACAGAGATGGTACCGATGCCTCGGATACGAGCTTATCCTTGCCGCAGAATATGCGCTCGGCAATGAGAGCCGCAGCCGTCGGCAATATCGCAATGGCTATTATCTGCATCCCGTCTGTCGCCGCGCCCGCGGAGAGGAGCGCCATCAGCACGATGAGCATAACGTACCGTCGGCGTGAGGTGCCGCCGTCAAGCAGACGCGCGGCAATGCCGAGCGTGAAAAACAGCACGCAAAGCCCTATGCTGTAATAAATGACGTGCCCCCACATGATCTCGCGCAGCTTGTCCGAGGACGAGAGCAGCATGAGAACGGCAAAGGTTGCTATCCCGCAAAAGCCGCGTCCCATGCCGAAGGAGCGAAAGCAGAACCACACCGACGCGGCAAATATCACGGCGAAAATTATCATTGCGATGTTGTGCGCCGTCATGCCGTAGCCGAATATCCGGATGAGCGGCACCATCCACGCCGATGCGGAGAAGGGCAGCAGCGCGGCGTATTTGAAATCCGGGTCGAATATCTTGCCCGACTCGACCGTTGCGTTTGCCCAAACGATAGAATCGGTGCAGTCCGAGTGGAAATAACCCTCTCCCGGGCCGAGAATGTAGTATATTACAAGTGCGAGCGCCGCGGCGACGGGGAGAGCGGAGATAACGGCAAGCGCTGCCCTGCCCGCCCGTGTGCGGCGGAGGTCTGAGAGACTTTTCATGTCCTGCACTCCTTTTTACCGTGGTCAGGCTTTTGCGCCCTCGGCAGATTTTTCCTCGTGATATTCCTTTTCGGTATTCACGCCCCATACGGCGGTCTTGTCATTGCTGCCCGCGGCGATGGCACGCACGGCTTCTATTGCCGTCAGCATCGAGTGATCCATATTGTTGTAGCGGTGCTGACCGTTGCGCCCGAGGCACCAGAGATTGTCGATGCCCGAGAGGTAATCCTTTACCGTGTCGAATTCGGCGTAGGTGTCAAAATACGCGGGATATGCCTTCTTTACGCGTATGCGCCGCGCGTCCTTTACGCTCGCGCGGTCGATGACGTCGATCTTGACGAGCTCGTCTATCGCAAACTTTATAAAGTCCTCGTCCGACATATTCCACATCTCGTCGCCCTCGTTGCAGAAATACTCAAGACCTATCCACATCGTGTGCTCGGGGTCGGCGACCATGTAGGGCGACCAGTTGTTGAAGAGCTGAAGCCTGCCGAGCTTGACGTCGCGCTCCTGGATATAGATCCAGCAGTCGGGCACGTCGCCGGTGAGCGTTTTGTGCTTGGTCTTGTTGACCAGCTTGAGCTTGTCAACGAGAAGCCCCACGGTAATAAAATCGCGGTAAGGCAGTCCTGCGGCAATGCGGCGAACGTCGGCGGGGACCGCGTCGCCCATTCCGGCGACAAGATCCTTGACGGGCATGGTGGACATGAAGCAGTCGCCGCCGAATTCTCTGCCGTCGGCGGTCGTAACGCTCACGACTTTATTTCCGTCAAGCTTTATGCCGCTGACCTCGGTGTTCATTATTATTTCGCCGCCGAGCTCCTTTATTTCATCGGCGAGCGTCTCCCAGAGCTGACCGGGACCGTATTTCGGGTAGTAATACTGCTCGATGAGCGAGGTCTCGACCTTGTCCTTAGGGCGGAAGGGCTTTGAGAGCACGTTCCAGACTGCTTTCATGAGCGAGAGCCCTTTTACGCGCTGAGCGCCCCAGTCGGCGGATATCTGCGACGGGTGACGGCCCCAGAGCTTTGTGGTGTAATCCTCAAAAAACATTTCGTAGAGGGGTCTGCCGAAACGGTTTATATAGAAGTTTTCAAGCGAATCCTCGGGCTTTTTGTGTATTGCCGAGCCGATATAGCCGAAGCCGGAGCGCATGGTGTTTTTAAAGCCCATGTTCTTGAAGGTCTCGGGCTTGAGAGAGATGGGATAATCAAAGAATTTGCGGAGGAAGAATATGCGCGATATGCGGTTGCGCAGCAACATCACGCGGTCGGTGGTCTCGGGGTCGGGACCGCCCTCGGCAAGCGGCTTTTCGACGCCGAGCTTTTTGTCGTCATACGACGGCTTGCCCTGAAGCGGCATAAGCTCCTGCCAGAGCTCGTTGACCTCGGCGTTTTTGGAGAAAAAGCGGTGCCCGCCTATATCCATGCGGTTGCCGTCCACCACGGCGGTGCGCGAGATACCGCCGATGTAAGGGGATGCCTCGAGTATTACCGGCTTTATGTCGGTATCCTTAAGCAGACGGTAGGCGGCGGTAAGTCCCGCAGGCCCCGCGCCGATGATAATTGCCGTGCGTGTTCTTTTTTCGGTGTTTTCCATATCGGTTTTTCCTTTCTCAATAGCCGTATTCTTTGCCGAATCCGTCAAGTCCCGCCTCGGCGAGCTTGTCGGGCAGTATCCATTTTTCGCTTGTCGTTTCCATGTCTCCGCTTTCGTCCGGCTCGGACACCGCATAGCAGTATATTTCGGTCTCCGAGTAATATGTCAGCGCCTCCTCGCGCACGACGGTATATCTGCCGTTCTTCCCGGTGTCCGGCGCAAGGTAGGTTATCGTTACGGCGAATATATATTTTTTCGGTTCGTTGGGCGACGACGGCAGGTCGGTGCGCACGCGCGTCAGCGACGACACCTCGCCGTTATCGCCGAAGTGTATGCCGCGTATCGCCGACAGCGTTTCGTCAAGGTAAAAGCCGCCGCTGCCGTCGGCACGAAAGCAGTTGTAGGTGTCGCCGTCGAAGGTGCGCTCCGACATTGATATGATGTCCGGCAGCCCGTCGGCGTCTATGTCAACGACCGAAACGCCGTAATCCAGCCCGTCGTCCTTATGGAACGGGCGCGTCACCCTGTTCGTACAGTGAAGGCGCTGCGCCTCGCTGCCGTCGGCGTTCCTGACGACGAGATTCTTCACGCCGTATACCTCGCCGCCGTATGCCTCTACCGTCCTGCCGTCGCCGAGGGGCAGCTCTGTGAGAAGCGCTCCGCCTATGCCGCACGACGCGAGCAGCAAAAGCAGCGCCGCAGACAGCAAAAACGCGGAAATGATCCTTTGAAGCTTCATTTTTTTACGCCTCCGCCCTTTTGCGTGGCTTTGCCGCGAGTTTTTCTGCGCACCGAAAAGCCGAAGTCGCCGAGCTTTCTGCCAAGCTCGAAATATTCGCCGTGCGAATATGCCGCAAGGTGCGCACGGTCAAGGTGCAGCTTGCCGTTCCCGTCAACTATCGCGGGATCGACACCCACGCCGAGAACGTCGGCAAGAAATATATCATGCGTGCCGAGAGGGATCTTGCGTATCACGCGGCAGTCAAGCGTCAGCGGCGATGCGGAAAGAGACGGACAGCCGACCTTTCCCGTTGCCGACGGCTCGGTGGCGAGCGAGAACTTTTTTATTTTGTCCGCGTCCCTGCCCGAATACACTCCGCAGCTGTCCGCGGAGCGCACCATTGCCGAGGTGACGAGGTTTATCGTAAATTCTCCGGTCTCTTCGATTATCCTGTACGAATGCCGCGACGGACGCAGCGAGATATAAACGACCGGCGGCTGTGTGCAGGCGATCCCGCACCATGCCACGGTCACGGCGTTGGGCGCAAAGCCCGACGGCATCGCGGCACCGTCGGCTCCTATGCGGTCGCCGCCGCAGGTGACCATTACAACGGGCAAAGGGGAAAGCATCGCCCCGCCCTTCCATGATAATTTAGACAACTCAGACGTCCTCTTTTTTTGATTTCTTCCTTAAATAAATAACGGATATCGTGTGCGCGGCGCGTATCAGCCCATTCCGGCAAGCTTTTTTGCCGCAGCCTCGATGTCGGCGGCGGATTTCAGCCCCGCAAACACCTTTTCGCGGTCAAGCGGTATGCCGCGCTCGGTCAGCACGCGGTATGCCGCAATGCCCGTGGGAACGAGATAGTCGGTCCCCGCAAACACATACGCGTTGTACGAGTCTGCCGAGAAGTCGCCTGCCCAGTCGTTGAGGTCCACTATGTCGGACATACTTGCAAAGCCTCCGCCGTAGGTCACGACCGTAGCACCGTCGAAATTTTTTGACATTTTGAGCTTCGGTATCGAAATGTGTATGTCGTATATCTCGGGCACCGGCATTCCGAGCCGGCGCGCCGTCTCGGCGGCGCGGTCGCACACAGCCGTGCGCAGGTCGGTCATGGCAAGCATTTTCGTCACGGCGTCCGAAAGATCCTCCTTGCTTGCCGCGCTGCCGCTTCCCGCCGCTCCGCAAAGCACGCCGCGGTTTATCAGCATCGCCTTTTTCGGCAGGTCGCGCTCAAGTATGCGGCGTATCACCTTGCCCGTCGTCAGGTCGGTCGTGCCGTCGAGCCTGAAGGAGGACGCAGGGAGAGAAAATGCGGGGTCGGCGCTGTTCATGCCGAGCGCAAGAATGTCCGCATCGCAGAAATACAGAAAGTCGCAGGGGTGGTGCAGCCTTCCGTTGTAGCGCATGCCCGCAACAACGTCGCCGACGAGCGATTCGACGGCTATGACCTTCTGGTGCTGGTATATATACCGCGTCAGCATGAGCTTTGAAAACACCATCTCCTCCACCGTCGATATGCCCGAGACCGGAACGGTCAGGTGCCGCTCGGTTATCCGTCTGCCGTCCGGCAGAGTTATCTCTCGGTCGGCAAGGCAGAGCTTGTAGAGCACGCGGTCGATGTGATAGGTGAGAGCAAGCCCGGTGGCGTAGGTGTCGCGGCGCAGATAATCGAGCGAGTCAGCGTCAAATCGCCCGTTTATCATGTCGGTGAGGTAGGCGGGGCGCAAAAGCCGTCCGTTCTCCTCGCGCAGCGGGACCGGAGCGCCCACTATCATCCTGCCGACTGTTTCGAGCAGCCCGGCGGCGTCCTCACCGTCGAGCGGAAAATCGGTCTCCTCCGCAAAAAAGCGGCGGAAGGTGGGCGTGTTTATTATTATAAATCCGAATATCTCATGCGGCTGCGCGCCCGAAAAAACGGGATTTTCGCGTATCAGCCGGGCCATTTCCGGCGTTCTGCCGTAGTAGGATTCCGAGAGATGAGAGAAAAAGCAATGACCGACGTCGTGCAGTATCGCCGCAAGGCGCAGAAGGCGCAACCGGTCCCACGGGCGATACAGGCGCAACGGGTGCGGAAGGTCCCACAGGACCGACAGGCCCTCAAGGAGATGCGGGCGACGAGGGTCCGACGGGTCCGACGGGACCAACAGGTCCCACAGGTCCCCAAGGTGAAGAAGGAGCAACGGGTCCCACGGGCGATACGGGAGCAACCGGCGCCGAAGGTCCGACAGGACCGACGGGTCCCACAGGACCTACGGGACCCGCAGGTTCAACGGTATTCAGCACTGCGGCTTCAGTTTCGGACGCCACTAATGAAACAGACGTCGTGACACAGTTCAACGCCCTGCTTCAAAGCCTTAGAGACGCAGGCATATTGAGCAGCTAAGCCGAACACAACGCATTGAAGGTCGGGGACAAATGTCCCCGATTTTTCAAGCCGATTTCAATCTACAGACGGCGGTTTAAACGTGCAAATATTTTAAAGGCGTCAAAAAGCGAATCAATTTAATTAAACAGCAAATTTTTGAAAACTCATATTTTTAAAAACTTTGATTAAACGGCAAACGGAGGTGAATTTGGAAAATAAAAAATATAAAATCGTCGTATACGCTATAAGCAAAAACGAAGAAAAATTTGTCGACAGATGGATGGACTCTATGTCGGAAGCAGATGAAATAATCGTTCTCGACACAGGTTCGACGGATAAAACCGTGGAAATGTTAAAGGCAAGAGGCGCAACGGTGCACGTTCAGACCGTTACCCCTTGGCGATTTGACGTGGCAAGAAACATATCTCTGTCGCTCGTTCCCGACGATGCCGATATTTGCGTATGCACCGATATTGACGAGTTTTTCCATAAAGGCTGGCGAAAACTTCTTGAAAATGCCTGGACAGACAACGTCAGTCAAGCGCAATATCGATATACTTGGAATTTTACTCCCGAAGGCAAAGAGGGCGTAGTGTTTTGGGCGGAAAAAATCCACGCCCGCCACGGTTTTAAATGGACTCATCCTGTCCACGAGATTTTGGAATGGATTTCTCCTTCCCCTATGGGCAGAAAAATCGCCGTGCAAGGAATACAGCTCGACCACAAGGCTGACGAAACGAAATCGAGAGCTCAGTATTTGCCTTTGCTTGAAATGTCGGTGGCGGAAGACCCCGACGACGACAGAAATATGCATTATCTGGGCAGAGAATATATGTTTAAAGGCAGATGGGAGGACTGCATAAAAACGCTCAAAAAACATCTTGAGATGCCAAGGGCGACCTGGAAAGACGAAAGAGCGTCTTCGATGCGATTTATTGCAAAATCGTATCTAATGCTTAAAGATATCGAACAGGCAAAAATCTGGTATATGAAATCAATTTGCGAAGCTCCGCATTTGAGAGAGCCGTATTGCGATATGGCGACAGCGCTTTATATAACGGAAGAATGGGAAGGCGTTATATACTTTATTAAAAGCGCTCTAAAAATCAAAGAACGTCCGCAGACATATATTAACGAGGAATCTGCCTGGGGCGGTCTGCCCTACGACCTGCTTTCGATTGCGTATTACAAGATGGGAAATTTAAGACTTTCGCTTGAATATGCAACAAAAGCTTTGGAATTTTACCCCAACGACGAAAGGCTTAAGAAGAATGTGAAAATAATTCAATCGGCATTAGACAAAAAGAGCGAAAATAAATGAAATCGAATTAAATTTTTTAACTTTCGGATAATCCGACAGATATCTAAAGATAATAATGCTCAAAGTCAAGAAAATAAACAAAACCTGCCACTTAAGAGTATTCAAAAGAGCAAATAAAAAAACACCGCTTTTAGCGGTGCTTTTTATTTTGGTGGAGAGGGATGGATTCGAACCATCGAAGCTGATAGCAACAGATTTACAGTCTGCTCCCTTTGGCCACTCGGGAACCTCTCCAAAGTGGAGCTGGTGATCGGAATCGAACCAACAACCTGCTGATTACAAATCAGCTGCTCTGCCAATTGAGCTACACCAGCGAATATAAATTGGTGCCTTAGGGCGGAATCGAACCACCGACACAGGGATTTTCAGTCCCTTGCTCTACCGACTGAGCTACCAAGGCATTTTTGGGTCACGGCAAAGAGTAAAAACTCTTTGCCGTGATTTTGGCGATTCGGAAGGGACTCGAACCCTCGACCTCCAGCGTGACAGGCTGGCGTACTAACCATCTGTACTACCGAACCATAACTTATAACGCTAATGCGTTGTTAGTTGATGTATTATTGATTTTGGTGGGCCTTCACGGACTCGAACCGCGGACCAATCGGTTATGAGCCGACCGCTCTAACCAACTGAGCTAAAGGCCCGAGAAAATATTGTGTGGCGCGTTGGTTGGGGTGACAGGATTTGAACCTGCGACGTTCTGCTCCCAAAGCAGACGCTCTACCAAGCTGAGCCACACCCCAGTGTGTCTCATTTTCGCGACTGTTAAAATATACAATATAAAAAGCGCTTTGTCAACTAAAAGAAAGCCGAAAAAACTAATTTTTTTACATTATTCCATATTTATTTAAATGCATACGGCAAGCGCATTGCTATATGCCGCTATAAAAATTTTCACCCTGTCTGTAACAAAAACAGGTTGAGATATCCTTTAGTTTAGCTATAGTTATACTTTGCTCGCTTATTTAATCTATGGAAATATAATCTGCCCCAATTCCCCTTTCACTTTTAAGTTTTTTATATTTAAGCCGAAAAATTTTCCTTGCCATGCTACCGCCGACGCCGCAAAACAGATTATTTATTTTCACTCTGTCGTATTTTGCGAATTGTTTAAAAAAACATTGATTTAATAGAGGGTGTGTGATAAAATTATACACAATCAGGAGGCAAGTTATGGACAAACTGCAAAAAGATATTATCAATTTACTGACAGACGACGCAAGATATACCGTAAAGAAAATCGCTCAGATTTTAAACGAAAAAGAGGATAAAATCGAAAGCATAATCGACGATATGGAAAAAAGCGGCGTCATTGTAAAATATACGACGATAATCAATTCGGAAGAATACTCTGACGACAACGTTCAGGCACTCATTGAAGTGAGAGTGACGCCCGAACCTTCAAAAGGTTTTGAAGCAATAGCGGAAGAAATCGCATCGTTTGACGAAGTGGATTCTATCTATCTTATGAGCGGCGGCTACGATTTTTGCGTCATTTTGAAAGGCAAATCGCTCAGGGAAGTTGCAATGTTCGTATCCGAAAGGCTTTCCACGCTTGGCGGAGTTATATCCACGGCAACGCACTTTATACTGAAAAAATACAAGATTGACGGAGTTAAACTTTCCGCCGATTCGGAACGCAGGATGGCTGTCGGCGCATGATAGATTACGATAAAATTCTGACGGAAAAGGTGAAAAATCTTAAGCCGTCGGGAATAAGAAAATTTTTCGATATTGTTACCGAAATAAAGGGCGCTATCTCGCTCGGCGTGGGAGAGCCCGATTTTATTACGCCCTGGTCGATGCGTAACGAAGCGATAAAGAGCATACAAAAAGGCTACACTCAATACACATCCAATTCGGGAATACCAAAGCTGAGAGAATTGATAAGCGAATATATCGAATACACGCAAAAGATAAGCTACTGCCCTAAAGACGAGATACTCGTCACGGTTGGAGCAAGCGAAGCCATCGATTTGTCGCTAAGAGCAATGCTGAACCCCGGTGACGAGGTGCTCGTCCCCGACCCGTCATACGTTTCATACGTTCCTTGTATAGAACTGAACAACGCAAAAGCGGTGCCCATAAAATGCACGGCGGATAACGGCTTTATCCTCACCCCCGATGCGCTTAAAGCGGCAATAACTCCTAAATCGAAAGTGTTGATATTGCCCTATCCCAACAATCCTACGGGTGGCATAATGACAAAGCAACAGCTCGAGCAAATAGCCCCCGTCATTTTGAAACACAACCTTGTTGTCGTATCGGATGAAATTTACAGCGACCTTACCTATGAAGGCAAGCACTGCTCTATCGCCACGCTCAAAGATATGAAAGAGCGCACCATTTTGATAAACGGTTTTTCTAAATCGTTTGCTATGACCGGTTGGCGACTCGGCTTTATGTGCGCTCCGAAAGAACTAATAGCGGGCATTAAAAAAATTCATCAATACACGATAATGTGCGCCCCGACGGCAAGTCAATACGCCGCAATCGCCGCCCTCAAAGAGGGACTTGAAGACGATTTCAATTCCGTCACCTTAATGAGAGAGGAATACAACAAACGCCGCAGATTTTTGCTTTCCAGATTGAACGATATGGGTCTTGACTGTTTTGAACCTAAAGGCGCTTTTTATGTGTTTCCGTCCGTAAAAACAACGGGACTTGACGGCGACGAGTTTTCACTCAAACTGCTCGAAAAGCAAAAGGTTGCAGTCGTTCCCGGCTCGGCGTTCGGCGAAAGCGGTAAAAACTTTGTAAGAATAAGCTATGCCTATTCAATTAAGGCAATAGACGAAGCCTTGGACAGAATAGAAAAGTTTTTAAACGAAATAAAATAAAAAGAAAAAGCGGTTGTTTTACACCGCTTTTTTACTAAGGGATTTGTTTGACGGATTTACTTTGGTGTTTGCTTTGACGGTTTTTTCTATGTAAAAAAAGATACTATGCTCATCGGCTCAAGCAAGCGCCCTGTTGACAAATTTATCCACTGTGTTATACTAAAATATATTAAACTAAAAACAAACTAAATAAAAAAATTTAAATTCGGAGAGATTTATGAAAAAATTTAAACTTCCCCTTTTATTATTGGCTGTATGTTTAATCGTATGCCTTATAGGTGTTATGGCGGCATGCAACGGCGAAACGGCAACAGACGGCACGCAGGACAATATAGACCCTATCCTCCCCTCACCCCCCGAGGAAGAGAAGCCCGAACAGACCGTAGAGGAGCTTAGCAAAGCAGAGTGTGAAAACATATTGCAAGCCAAAACCGAAAACCTTTTGTCCTCTGCCGAGGTGGCAAACGTAGAGGGAATTCAATTATATAAAGAATACTATCCAATTCCTTACGACAATTATAACCCTGATTTCGTTTTATCAACACTCTTCAATTTCTCAGACATAACAATAACCAAAATAAATTTAAACGGTGGTGAAGTTTTCGGCTCATGCACCCTTACCGCCAAATCCGACGGCGCATTGCACAGCGTATATTTTGTTTTGAAAACCAACCTCTTTTCCTTGGACAGAACAAGCTACGAAGTTTTAAAGGAAGAGCTTGCCTATTTAAACGCCTACTACGTCTCCGTATATGAAAATAGCGCTGATATACCTGCCACAGACGGCTTTTTTGATTTCAATTCCCTCGTAGCAGGCGAAACAGTCCCCTCACCCCTCACCGAGGAAGACTATAAAGCACAATGCACGGAAATTATAAATGCTATTGCTTTATTTGATTTAAATGTTTTAAGCAATAAATATACAACCGTATCTGGCTTAACCACTAGCAAAATTAATACATTTAGCGGATTCATATTTGGGAATGCAACTTTTACAGCGTCTTTGGGGACGAGTAGCCGCTCAATCGTAATATTTCAAACCAATCTCAATGAATTAGTCTTAACAAGCTATGAAGCGTTATGCGAAAATTTATACGGCTTTGAAGTAGTCAGCATGGAATCGCAAACAAACATTCAACCCGAAGTTAGTGCCGAGGCGTATGCTAACCTCGTCAATTTCGTTATAAGCAATTCAATCGGCTGGGGGCCTGCCGGAACAGATGTCGAAATTTTGAATGTGAGTACTTTTAAAGCATTAACGGACGGTTCGGGTCAAAATTATTGCAGTATACATATTTTAAAAAATGATACTTTGTATGAGATAAGAGCTAAAGGACCTACCGGCATAGGAAGACAAGAAGACCATATAGAAGCATTACTTGAGTGCCAAGCCGAAGAAATAACCTTTACGTCCGAGAGTTTTTCCGACTTCAACGACATAGGCAAATAAATTTAATTTTCTATTTAATGAATTTGCAATTTAATGCTTATTGAAAGAATAATCTTTTGACAGCATAGGCTCGGCAGGCTAATGCAAGGGGTTTAAAACAAGACTTTAAACCGTATGGCAAACGATAAAAATGACAGACCTCGCACGGCATTGTAACAACTAAAGCCAAACTGCAACGCAATAAACGGCAGACGGCTTCACACGGTTAAACGTGGCAAAAAGTATATAGAGAAGAAACAAAAAAATTAAAACTACTAAAACATAAAAACAAAGCAAAGGTAACAAGGCAAATAAAGGTAAAAATGTCAGATTATTTTAAACAGAGAAAAGCGGACGTGATGGCACGGCTTAACGAAATAAAACTCGAGCTTCCCGAATTTTGCGACGAATTTTTCGTCGGTATTGCTCAACAGACTTCCGAGCTCACACGTCTTAATTATGCCTATGACCTGAGAATTTTCTTTTATTATCTTTCACATTATTCAAGACGCTTTAAAGGAAGAAGCGAGCTTGATTATGACATAGCCGACCTCGAAAAAATCACTATTGTTGACCTTGAAAATTATATCGAATGGCTGTCCTCTTACGAATACAACGGCAAACTTTACACCAACGAGGCAAACGGAAAGGCAAGGAAACTTTCTACAATACGTTCGTTTTTCAAATACTTTTTCAATAGAGGCGCAATTGTCGCCAATACCGCCGCAAAAATCAGTATGCCCAAACTTCACGAAAAGGAAATTATCCGTCTTGAAGGCGACGAGGTTGAAAACATATTAAACGTTACCGAATCCGGCGACGGACTGACAAAGCAAAGCCTGCACTTTCACGAAAAGACAAGACTCAGAGATATTGCAATCGTCACCTTGCTACTTGGCACGGGAATCCGTGTGAGCGAATGCGTCGGGCTTAACCTTGACGATATAGACTTCAATAATCACGCTTTTACCGTCACTAGAAAAGGCGGCGGCAGGACGATACTTTACTTCGGAAAGGAAGTTGAAGAAGCACTCGGCGCATACGTTTATGAAGAAAGACGCAACGTTACCGACGCTGTCGATAAGGACGCCCTGTTTTTATCCTTACAAAAAAAGCGCATTTGCGTGAGAACAGTTGAGATTTTGGTCAAAAAATACGCACATATAATCGCACCTTTAAAGAAAATTTCTCCCCACAAACTGCGCAGCACGTTCGGAACAAATCTTTACAGGGAAACAAGAGATATTTATATGGTGGCTTCGGTGCTCGGACACCGTGACGTAAACACGACAAAAAAACACTATGCCGCAATAAGCGAAGACCACCGAAAACAAGCGGCAAACCTTATCAAACTGAAAAAAGACGACGGCGAATAGCCGCCGTTTTATTTTGCCTATTTAACATATAATATTAAAGACATTTTGCAATATAACACCTACTTTTTATGCAATATAAAACCTGCCTTTTTTTAAAGATATTCGTCAAATCAAAATAACCGCCATCAGATATCGTTTTATATTGCCAATCTGAACTGTTTGATTTTATATTCGCCATAAATTTTATAATTTTCCCATAATATAACCTTCTTTAATAGAGGCAAAAAACCCATTGCAAAATCCTCTAAAATGCGTCAAAGTATTATAATTTATTGACTTTTATAAAATAGTTTGCTAATATTTTTTATATGGATATTTCATCGGTAAATAGCGACCTTATCCGCGGCAACGTGACCACGATTATACTTAATTCACTTTCCGACGGAGACAGATACGGCTATGATATTTTAAAGGAAATTGAGCTAAGAAGCGGCGGTTTATATAAACTTAAACAGCCTACGCTTTACAGCTGTTTAAAAAGGCTCGAAAAGAACGGGCTTATTTCTTCATACTCCGGCGACCCGGAAGTAACAGGCGGCGGTCAAAGAAAATATTACCGCCTGACCGAAGAGGGACGAAAATATCTCGATAAAGAAAAAGAGGAATACGAATATTCGAGAACAATCCTCGACAAACTCGTGTCAAACGACGATTTCGATTTTTCCAAGCCAGCCCCCTTTAACGCAGACGAGCTTCGCCCCTATACCAAACCGAAAAACGACGAAAAAAAAGTCGTATATAAAGAAAAGATTGTCTACAAATATATCGACAACCCCAAAAGCGTTCCTATGGGCATTATTCCCGAGGATAAAAACGCATACCTTTCAGATGCCGAAATAGCTTATCTTGAAAACTCCGCAATGGCAAATCAGTCTAAGATATATTCGGAAGAATCAAAGCCGATTGCCGCTGACGATATGCAAACTCAATCGCAACAGGATATCTTAGAGGCAAAGCGTGAGGATTTTGAAGAAAGACTCTCGCACACCAATTCAAATGCGTCCGATACGACTGCAAAAACGGTCAACGACGCTCAAGATATTTCCCCTGTCGCTACCGAAGATTTGCAACAGCAATCTCAACCGCAAAACGGCGAAATCGGCACGATAGAAAACGCAGACGGCAACAACACAGACCCTATCGTATCCACCCGTATGGCTTCGGAAATTACTTCAGGACAAAACGACGCATATCAGGCACAACGTCCCTACTCTGACGAAAGATACGGGGAAGCATATCAGAGCGTAAATCAATATCAAAACTTTTCCGAAACGTATAACGGATATGCCCCCTCTCAACAGAATAGTGCGCCGGATAATGCACAGCGTATAAATGCGGAAAGCAATGCCTCGCAAAACGGCAACGTTGCCTATAACACACCAAGCGAGCAATCTCAAAATTATTTTGGAAAGCCGAAGCCCGAAACGGATAAATCCGTTCTGCAGATACTCGACGAGGCGGAACAAAATCATAAGCTAAAAATAAAAGAGGAAAAAAAGCCCGTCCCCACTTACAGCGAGGAAACGGTAAACAATCCGACCACAAAGAAAATCAATCTCGACGAATTTTTCGAGAAAAAAACGAGAGAAAAATACGAAAGAGAGGGCTCTTCGGCACCCAAGCAGTTTTGGGGATTGCCCAGCGAGGCAAGACTTTATGCCGCTGACACCGCAGAACAACAGGACAGAGAATACGCCACCTCTTACGTCACGCCCAAACTTAAAGGCGATTTTGAATTTGAAAAAAACGAGGTTCAATACGTCGACTTTTACGACGGACTGACTTCCACCAAGCTTCAGGAGCCGAAAAAAGAAGAAAACGGTTTTCAGGCGAATTACAGCGACGCCGTGCTTCAAAACAGGCTTTATTCCAAAGGATACAATTTAAAGCCGTACCAAAAGGCATATACGCAGGAATTTTACTTAAACAATTTTGTATACATATCTCGTCTGCGCCGCGACAGCAACCTTTTGGGGCTTGTGACGTATCTTATTTTGCTGGGAATACTTTGGGCAACATGCTATGCAACCGTCACAATGAATTTATTCATTGGCGCGCTTGCCGTCGGCGTTGGGCTTTACCTTATTCCCCTTGTGATGTATTTTATAAATCCCAAGAAAAAAGCAAAGGCTAAATTTAATTTTAAATATGCGATGCTTAACTCTATAATGCTTTTTGTGGAAATATCTGTCATCATTGCGCTTGTCGGCTTCTTTATCGTAGGCGCGGACGTGGCAAATCCGACGTCCACCCTCGCCCCTATCGTTATCCCAATCGTGCTTGTCGCAACAATACTGTTTTTGCCGATATATCACGGATTGCTTTACAGGTCGAAAAAATACCACGTGCAATAAAGTAGCATACCGCCCAAGTTAACTTGAGCGGTATTTAATTAAAACAGCCGCATTGCTTAAAACACGGCTTGAGGTTTATAACAAGGCTTTTGCGTTAAAGTTTAAATAAATGACGCAAAAGCGCAAATAGACAATAAAAAAACACCTTTCGGTGTTTTGGCAGGGGAGACGCGATTCGAACACGCAACCAGCGGTTTTGGAGACCGCTGCTCTACCATTGAGCCACTCCCCTAAGCCACTAAATTATATAATAGACAATAAATAAAGTCAAACAAATAGACGAGGAATTGGAGATAATATGAAAACAAAATTTTTACTCGGAGTAATAGGTGCGGGAAATATGGCAACCGCCATTGTCAAAGGAGCTTTAAAGTCGCTAAACGCCAAGGATATCGTTGTCAGCGACAAGGACGAAGCCAAACTCGAGGAAATGAAAAAAAGCGGCATTTGCGTCACAACGGACAATATAGAGGTCGCATCGGATTGCAAATACCTTTTGTTTGCCGTAAAGCCGCAGGTCGCCAAGCTTGTATTCGATGAAATTAGAGACAAAATAAACGCTGACACCGTTATATCCATAATGGCGGGAATTTCAATCGACACAATATCAAAGGCGTTAGGCAGCGATTTGGGATATGTAAGGGTTATGCCCAATACCCCTGCTATGATTCAAAAAGGTATGTCCGCCCTATCCTTTACCGAAAACGTGACGGATAAGGAATTTGTCATAAATCTGTTTAACTCGCTCGGAAAAACCGTTGTGCTGTCGGAGAGCGATTTTGACGCCGTGACAAGCGTCAGCGGAAGCGGTCCTGCCTACGTCTACTCTTTTATCAAGGCGATGATTGACGGCGGCACAGACGGCGGTCTTGACTTTGAAACGGCAAAGACTCTCACCCTTCAGACTATTGTCGGCGCCTGCGGTATGGTGGAAAACAGTTCGGACGATATTCAGACTTTAATTGACAAAGTATGCTCTAAAGGCGGAACTACGATAGAAGCCGTTAACTCTTTTGTGGCAGACGATTTAAACGGCATAATAAGAAAGGGAATTGCTAAATGCAAAGCCCGCTCCGAGGAACTGAGCCATGGCAAATAAAAAAGTAACAATTTACACCGACGGCGCTTGTAGCGGAAATCCCGGCAAAGGCGGCTGGGGCTCAATATTGATTTACGGCGACGTCGTAAAAGAATTAAGCGGCGGTGAAGATAATACGACAAACAACCGTATGGAATTAAAAGCCGTTATAGAGGCTCTTAAAGCGCTTAAATCTCCTTGCGACGTGGAAATATACTCCGATTCGGCATATGTTGTCAATGCCTTTACTCAAAAATGGATTGACGGCTGGCAAAAAAGGAATTGGAAAACTGCCGGCAATACAAGCGTCAAAAACGTGGATTTGTGGAAAGAGCTTTTATCTCTCATGCAAAATCATAAAGTGGTATTCAAAAAAGTAAAAGGCCACTCGGACAACGAATTGAACGAGCGGTGCGACAAACTTGCAAAGGCGTATTATCTCATATGATTTTGTAATTTGAATTTTTTCCGTCAAATTTAAAGGCTTTAATTTAACGCACATATTATGAATAAGTCGAAATTTTTAACTCTAAAGGGACGCAAAATGCGTCTCTTTAAATTAGTATAAAATTTAATTCGCTACAAAATAAAAATAAAAATTTCTGCTTAATCTGTCTTTACATAGCAATTTAAAAATTTCCGATTATATTCAATATATAGAAAAAGGCATAAAAAAACCTCAATGATCAGATAGCCATACAATATCAAAATCAATGAGGAATTTTATAACGTAATTTATGATAACACGTTTTAATTTGAATTTCAATACTTTTTTAAAAAAAATTTTATAAATATGCAGTTTTCAAAATTTATACATTATCGGCGCACAATAAGAAAACGAAAAAAAATCAAATAACATAAAAATTTAAACAACAAAGGAAACTATATAAAAAACAACATAAGAAATAATATAAGAAACGCAAAAATTTAATAAAATAAAAAACCGCCAAAAGGCGGTTTTTATTTTGTGAATTTAATTAGTCCTTTTTGTCGTCCGAGGGAGTTTCTTCTGCGGGAGCTTCTTCCGTTGATGCTTTCTTTCTTGTCTTTTTGGGAGCCGCAGGAGCTTCTTCTTCTATACCGAGGTCAAAAGCTTTGAAAAGGTCGCCCAACGTGGCAGAGCTGTTGTCCGAATGCCATTCCCTGAGTTCGTCCGTCTTTTCAGTCTTTTTGGCTTTCTTCTCTTTCTTGTCTCCGTCCGTCTTCTTGGCTTTCTTTTCTTCCGCTCCGCCCTCTTCTCTTACTTCCGGTTCGGGAAGCAATGCCTTAATTGAAAGCGTTATGCGGTTGCCCTCAAAACCTATGATTTTCGCTTCGACTTCCTGACCGACGGTCAAAACTTCGTTTGCGTCTTTAATATACTGATGAGCTATTTGCGAAACGTGAACAAGTCCGTCTACTCCGTTATCGATTGAAACGAATGCGCCGTAAGGGAAAATCCTTTCTACTTTGCCCTTGATGACGGTACCGACAGGATATTTTTCGGCAGCCTCTTCATAAGGCTTCTTTTGAAGCTGTTTATAGCCGAGAGAGATTTTATTTGCCTCACGGTCCATCTTCAAAACGACGAAGTCATAGGTTTCGCCCGCCTTTAATACGGTTGAAGGGTCGGTAATTTTATTCCAGCTGATTTCGGAAATATGGCAAAGGCAATCAAAACCTCTTACGCTGACAAAAGCGCCGAATTCCGTAAAGCGTTTGACTTTACCTTCAACGATGTCATGAACATGAATGCTCTCCCAAAAAGCGTCTTCCTTTTCCTTCTTTTCACGCTCTAAAACGAGTCTTTGAGAAGCAAAGATATATTTTGACTTCTTTTGAGGCTTATCTTGAGCTTCCTCCGTGTTTTCAGCCTGTCCCTCTTTAGCTTTGGGAGGCATAACGACGAGACGAAGTTTTTTGCCTTTATAATCTTCAAGATTGCTTACGTATTTAGTGGTGATATGTGAAGCGGGAACGAAAACGGTATAGCTGCCCATTCTTCCTCTGAGGCCGCCCTTAACCACTTCGGTCATTTCCAAAGTGAAGACGTCTGCCTTTAAAGCCTTTTCCGCTTCTTCGTCCTCAATGCGCTTTGCATCTATTTTCTTTTTGGAAAGGAGAACGGAATCGTGAGTATTGGACAAGATGACAGCTTCGATTTCCGAACCCGGTTTAAAATCTGCGGGATTGTATTCACCTTCGTAACAAGCTTCTTCTTTAGAGATAAAACCGTCTTTTTTACCGCCAAGCGAAATTGTAATGCCGTTATCGTCTGCGCTCATAACCGTGCATTTAACTCTCTTACCCGGCTTATAATCTGTCATGTTAAGCAATTCTTTGTTGTCAACGATTTGAGCCATAGTAAGCTTTTCGTCCTCGTTTTTAACTTTTTTAGGACTTTTGTTCGCCTGTGAAGTTGCCTCTTTTTCAGTCACAGTCGTGTTTTCCGCGTTTTGTGCGGTCTTTTGAGTTTCACTCATAGCGTTAATTACCTCCAGAAGCAGTCCCGTCGGAGTTGAAGCCCCGGCAAGCACCGCAATGCTACGAAATTGATTTATGTCAAACGATAAATCGTTTAAACCCGATATAAAAAAGGTGTTGGGATTGACTTGTTTTGCCAACCGATAGAGCGCAGTGGTATTGGCGCTTGAGCGGCTTCCGACCACGGCAACGGCACCGCACTGTGTGGCTAAAGATACCGCCTCTTTTTGCCTATCGAACGTAGTATAACAAATCGTGTTGAAAAACTCAACTGTTTTAACGCTACCTTTTGACCAATTTTTAATTTTTTCAACAATATTTTCGAATTTGATATTGTCGAAAGTGGTCTGCGCAACCACCGCCAATTTGTCAAAAGCAGCCGTATTTAAAAATTTCTCTATATCCGAAAAATCGGATAAAATAACGCCTTTGCCGTTGCAATACGACAGAGAGGCTTCCGTTTCGTCGTGCCCCGAATATCCGATAATCAGCGCAAAATATCCGTTTGACGTCTTTTCGTTTAAAATTTCGTGAATTTTTTTTACGAACGGACAGGTGCAGTCCTCAATTTTAAAACCTAAGGCGGATAAATGCTGTATGGTCTCTTTTTTTGCGCCGTGCGTTCTTATCAATACGGTTTTGTTTTTATCCAAAGACAAAACGTCATTTACGCAATTTACGCCTTTTGATTTTAAATCGGCAATAACCGTTTCGTTATGAATGATATCGCCCAGCACCTGACATTTGCCTTTTAACTCAAGCGCTTTATCCACCGCCGATTTAACGCCCATACAAAAACCTGCATTTTTAGCGAGAAAGATTTTTCTTTCAGCCATATCAGTTTTTCGACTTTTCACCGTCATTATCTTCGTTTTTTTTCACAGCGACGTTTAATGTATCCGTCACGGTTTCGGATTTTGCTATATTGTCTACGGTCTTATCGTCGAATTTGTTTGATAAATCGGCTTTATCTGCTAAGTTTTTCTTAGCTTCCTTTAAGGCGTCGGCTTCCTCTTTTGCCTTTTGCTTTGCAAGCTCTTTTTTGTGTTTTTTTGCAAGGCGCGGATTATGCTCTTCGACATAGGCGTTTAAATCCTCTCTTATCTTGAGCATAGCGTTGTGTATAATCTCGGTCGCTTCGATATAGTCGCTTGCAGATTTCGTTCCGTAATATTTATCCAGATATATAGGCTCGCCTATATAGAGATAGTTTCTGGAAAAGAGTTTATGCATTTTATAATACATCATCGGCAATACGGGAACCTTTGCTTTAATGGCAAATCTTGCCGCACCCTGCTTAAATTCCCCCATTTCCTCGGTGCCTTTTTTATTTCTTGTTCCCTCGGGATAAAGTGCAAGTTTTTTGTTTTGCTTTAAAACCTTTAAAACTTCTTTAAAAGCGGTGATATCCGCCTCGCCTCTGTGGACGGGAATAGCTCCCACTTTTCTCAAAAACCAATTCCCTATTTTCGATTTAAAAGCTTCCGCTTTAGCCAGAACGTGAAGTTCTTTTTTGTAGAGTTTAGAAGCGGGAATCAAAGTATCCGGGACGGCATAGTGATTGCATATAACTACCGCGCCCTCTACTTTGTCGAAATTTTTTCTGTTGACGATTTTGGTCGGATATAAAAAATTTATCGGCCAAAATATAACTCTCATAAGTCTGTAAAAAAACATATATTCACCAACTAAAAATTATTTTTTATTGAGCGATTTTAAGTCTTGTCCGCCATAAGACGGAGACAACGTTTTACGTTTTGTATTCAAAGTTTTAATAAGCAAAGCCTAAATTTTGGACAGAATGAAGTCTTTAACTTCCTCAATCGACATATCAGAGCTATCGATAAACACAGCGTCGTCGGCTTGTCTTAGCGGCGCGAACTGCCTGTGTGAGTCGTTGTAGTCTCTTTGTTTGATTTCTTCCAATACCGTGTTGAATTCCACCGTTTGTCCCCTTTCGGCAAGGTCTTTTACTCTGCGCATTGCCCTGACCTCTTCCGATGCGGTAAGATAAAACTTATAAGGCGTATCGGGCAATACGAAGGTGCCGATATCTCTGCCGTCGAGCACGACGTCGTGAGTTTTTGCAAACTCTCTTTGCAACTCGACGAGTTTTATTCTTACCGACGGATGTGCGGATATATCCGACGCCGCCTTGCTGACATGATTTTCCCTTATTTTGGAAGTGACGTCCTCTCCGCAGACAATTATATGCTGGATACCGTCGATATATTTTATATCCATATCGACGCCGACGACAAGTTTATCCACCGCTTTTTCGTCGACCGGATCTACACCGTTTTTTAAAGCATACACGGCAAGCGCCCTATACATGGCGCCTGTATCGAGATATATATACCCTTTTTCCGACGCAATGAGCTTTGCAATCGTGCTTTTGCCTGCTCCGGCAGGACCGTCTATCGCTATATTTATCATATTCGCTCCTTTTTAACACATTATATTTTTTTTGCGCCTGCCTGTCAAACAATTATGCGCCTGTATGATATCCGACAAAATCCGTTCTTTACGCCACTTCGCCTGTTTGCCACAACTTACTGCCTGTTGCCGTCATGGCTCGCCGACGTTGCGGCAGCATAAGCCGTGGAAAAAGCCGCCTGAAGATTAAACCCTCCCGTCAATGCGTCTACGTCGATAGTTTCGCCAACGAAATATAAACCTTTTTTCTTTTTCGCTTCGCAGCAAGGCGTAAGTTCTTTGACGGACACTCCTCCGCTCGTTACGACTGCGCAGTTATAATCGCCCACCTTTGACACGGTAAATTTCAAGCCCTTTAAAACGGAGAGAATTTTTCCCCGCTCTGCTTTGGTTATCTCGCCCGTCGGCTTATCCTTTTTAAACCCTGCCCTCGTCATGACAAATTCGACAAGTCGCATGGGCATGAGCGAACGCAAAACGGATTTTAAAAATTTTCTGTCGGGATTATCAAGTTCTCTTATAAGGCGTTTGTCAAGCACCTCGTTGTTCAACGCAGGTTTTAAATCGAGCGACAGTGTCACACTGTCGAGTTTGTTGACGTATGACGACACGGTAAGAGCGATGGGGCCCGATATTCCTTTATCGGTAAACAGCATTTCGCCAAACTCGGATACGACTTCCTTTTGACCGCAAAATGCCGTGAGCGATACGTTTTTCAAAGATAGCCCCTCAAGCAACTTTACGTCCTCTTTTACGTAAAGCGGACATAGCGCAGGATACGTTTTGGTAACCTCAAGCCCTGCCGATTGAGCAAAAATCAAGCCGTCTCCCGTCGAGCCGGTGGAAGGATAACTCTTTCCTCCCGTTGCAACGATAACTCTGTCGGCGCTGTATTCTCCGCCGTCCGTCTTGACGATATAGGCGTATTCCTCTCCGTCTATGGCAAGAACATTGCAATTTAAAACAACTTTGACGGAATATCTTTTCAGCGCTTCGGAAAAAGCCTTTAAAACGTCGCTCGACTTATCGGATAAAGGAAAAACTCTGTTTCCCCTCTCCACCTTGAGCGGCAGCATTTTTTCAAAAAAGGAATATGCGTCCTGCGGAGAAAATTTGTGTATGGCGCTGAATAAAAACTTGGAATTTGTTACGACGTTATCCAAAAACTCTGTTTCGGAACACAGATTCAGAAGATTGCATCTGCCCTTTCCCGTTATATAAAGTTTTTTGCCCGTCTTTTCGTTTTTTTCAATGAGCGTGACTTGCGCTCCCTCTTTCGCCGAGATAAGAGCCGCCATCATACCCGAAGCGCCACCGCCCACAACGACTATTTTCATAAAACGAATTTCTCCTTTGAAAGAGAACGGACAACCAAGTCGTCGGAGAAATAGCAAACGACGGGCGTTATCGTTATAAAGCCCTTATCCGACATGGAAGCGTCGTTGCTTAGTTTCGAGCGCTCCATAGACGGGCACTCGCCGACAAGCCGATAAACTTTTCCCTCGCCGCCCTCGGCAACGGGAACATAATTGTCGTTGTATTCCCTGAATCCCGCGTGGCATACGGATATTCCCGCATTTAACTCTTTTTTGTTAAACGGAATGTTTAAATTGATAATCAGATTTTCGTTTGCGTATTCAAGCAATTTCTCAAGATTGTCCACCGTAAATTTTGAGGGAAATTCATAATCTCCGTCGAAAGAGTTTGTCGAAACGGCAAGCGATTTTTTACCGCATAGCGCTCCCTCGATAGCCCCGTTAACCGTGCCCGAATACAGGTAATCCGTGCCTATATTTAAAATGTTGTTTATGCCGCTCAGCACTGCGTCGGCGTCGGGGCACAAAACCTTTACGGCAAATCTGACGCAATCGACAGGCGTGCCGTTAAGCGAATAGATTTTAACTCCCTCAATAAGTTCGTGGGAGCGGTAAAAAAAATCGTTTACAAAAGTTATCGAATGACCTGCGCCAGACTTTTCGCCTTCGGGAGCGCAGACGATAACCTCGTGTCCCGCTTTATGTAATTTTTCGGCAAGAGATAAAATGCCACCTGCAAAATATCCGTCGTCGTTTGTCAAAAGTATTTTCATAATCAGCCCAACCGTTTAAGATATTCTATTTCAGCTTCCGTCAAAAACCTGTATGCTCCGCGCGAGAGTCCGCCGAGTTTTAAATCGCCGATTGCCACACGTTTTAAAAACACCACGTTTTTTTCCACGGCGGCAAACATACGCCTTATCTCTCTGTTTTTGCCTTCGAAAATTGTCACTTCGAGCCTCGTCAAACCGTTTTCCACGCCCGTAACTTTAACCTTTGCCCTGCCGAATTTTTCGCCGTCAACCACTGCCCCTTTGCGAATAATGGCAAGGTCGCTCTCGACAATTTCGCCCTCTATTTTTACGATATATACTTTTGGAATTTCGTTTGAAGGGTGAGTAAGCACCTGAGTTAAATTTCCGTCGTTAGTCAAAATGAGCAGTCCCTCGCTGTCATAGTCAAGTCTGCCTACGGGAAAAAGTCTCTTTTTTAAATCAATATAGTCAAAAACCGTCTTGCGGCCTTTTTCGTCGCTGACGGTGGTAACACAGCCTTTCGGCTTATTGAACATTATGTAAGTCAGTTCCCTCACGGGAGTGACTTTTCTTTTATCCACGGCAACGGAATCGTTATCCTCGTTAACCGTAGTGCCGAGTTCAGTGACTTTTTTTGAATTTACCGTCACCCTGCCGGATAAAATCAGTTCATCCGCTTTTCTTCTCGAGCAGACCCCGCAATCGGCAAGATATTTGTTTAAACGAATCATATTAAAACCTGTCAAAAAATGATTTTTTCTCTACTGAATTTATAGTAACCAATTTTTGACGATAAATCAAGCGATTGCCGTCATAAACCTCAACCGTTCCGCACTCTGTTCCCGCTTTAAAAGGCGCCTTTAAAGTTTTGACTTTCGCCTTTATCTCAAACTTATCCGAGCCGTCTTTTTTTACGGGATACAGTCCTGTATTCTCGGGCACCGCTTTGCAAGATACCGATTTTCCTTTTAATACGTTGACTTCCTTTTCGTAACCTTCCAAAAGCGGCTTGAGCTCAAATTCGTTAAATCCCCTATTGAGAAGATTTTTCGAATCGTTCCACATATCATAGCGGTTTAACACAACGCAGATAAGCTCCATATCGTCTCTCATCGCGCTTGAAACAAGGCATCTGCCCGAATTTTTCGTATAACCCGTCTTTATGCCGGTTGCTCCTTCAAAAGTAGCAAGCATTTTATTTTTATTTGTATAATACCTTTTATTTTCCCCTTCTCCGAAAACTATCGTTTTTGTAGAAACAATTTTTCTGAATGTTTCGTTTTTCATTGCTGCCGCGGAGATTTTGGCAAGGTCAGAGGCAGTTGTATAATGATTGTCGTCATGCAATCCGTTGGGGTTGACAAAGTTTGAATTTTCCGCACCGCACTCTTTTGCCTTATCGTTCATCAATTTTGCGAATTGTTCGATATCCGGCGAAACGTAAAGAGCGAGCGCAACGGCGGCGTCGTTACCGCTACGAAGCATAAGACCGTATAAAAGTTCCTTAACAGAGCGTTTGTCGCCCTTTTTGAGATATATGGACGAGCCTTCCACTCCGACCGCTTTATCGTCTATTGCCACTATTTGTTCAATGTCCTTGACCTTATCCAAAACAGTGAGCGTAGTCAGAATTTTGGTAGTCGAAGCAGGATACATCTTAAGATTTTCATTAGACGAAAACAAAACCCTGCCCGACGTTCTCTCTATGACGATATAAGCTCCCGCCGTGTTCGTTTTTGCAAAAGCCACGCTATCCCATAATTGAGATAAGCATACGAATGACAAAACTAATAATGCTGACCATATAACACCTCTTAGTCTTTTTTTATTTTTTCCATAAACGTTTTGATGAATGTTGTCCATTTGTTCTCCTCAAAGCTGCCCGAGGTTGAGATAAATTGCTTTTGACTGCCGACGATTAAAAATCCCAGCGGCGTTATAGTCACGCCTCCTGCCGCACCGCCCGCTACGGGCAAATCACAGCTTTTTACCTTGGGCACTGTTTCGTTGTATTCCCCTGCGCCGGTTACAAATCCGAGCGACACCTTGGATATGGGAATAATGGTAGAGCCGTCCGCACCCATAATGGGTGAGCCTATGACGTTGTCCACGTCTATGACCTCTTTCATGCGAGACAGCGTAGATTGCATTATGTTTTCGATATTATCCATTTTTTCTCCCGATAAAAGCGACCGCAAGACTCAACGCAGACAGCTCCGCTTTTAAAAATATGCTGGAAAGCAAACCGTCCTGCCATACGGGCGCAAAATTAACCTTTTTGTTCTCTGCCATTCCGCCTACGCCGTTTATAACTCCTTTTAAAACGGCAAAAGACATAGCCGAGCTCATCGCGTCGTCCAATCCGTAATATCCCGCAAAGGAAAAATTCTTAAATTCGAGCGCCGATAAGAATTTGAAAAAAGGAAATTTTTTCGCGCTCTTTTTAATCGCCTTACCCTCGCTTGAGATTTTTCCTTCCGATTTTTTTTGTATTGTCTTTCCCAATACCACCGTATATTCATCGTTTATTTTTACGGAAAGACTTAAGCCCAAAACTCTTATGACGGACAAAATTTTTTGTCTGTCCAAAGAAATATGGGCGGTCACGCTTACGGGTATTTTTATAAGACAGATTGAAATTATCGCTACCGTGGCAAAGTATACATATTGCACAAATTAAGTGTTTGTCTTTAAAATGAAATTATGCAAATTTATTTTTAAAAAAAGCCCCGTTTAATTTAAGACTTGTTTTATTTTGTTTTCATTAAAGCAAAATCGCTATAATAAGGACTATGGCAAGAATCGTTACCGAAACAGCTTACGGTTTTAAGGCAGTGACGAGGCTTTTAATAAATTTTCGGATTTTTATTAAGGTATAAAAAAGGACAAAACTAAAAGCGTTTTGTCCGTTAAAAATTTTATTCTTTCCAAGCAAACAGTTTATGCGCCTTAACAAAACAGGTATGCCCCTGCATATGCGCCTATTCGATAATTTCGTATTTTTCACCCTTTAAAAAGTCGGGTATTTCGTCGTTCTCGTCGTCGCTTGCAACAAGTTCCGAAAGCTTTTGAAGGTCGGGGTCGTCCTTTACGCTCTCTATCTGAGCTTCGACTTGCTTCAGAGCCTCTATGACGCCCTTTTCCTTTTCTTCGACGTCTGCCTCATCATCGCTGCCGTCCAAAAAGCTTCTGTTGTGGAAAAGCGATTCCGACTGAGGTTGATAAATAAGGTCAATCTTTTCCATAACCTCGCTAAGGTCGGGAAGCTCGTCAATGGATTTAAGCTCGAATTTTTTTAAAAACTCATCGGTAGTGCCATAGAGAAGCGGACGTCCTACCGTGTCGCGCCTGCCCACCACTTCAATAAGATTTGCTTTGGTAAGACCCGCTATAGCGTATTCGCTGCCCACGCCCCTTAGTTCGTCTATTTCGAGTTTGGTTATCGGCTGTTTATACGCTATTGTGGCAAGCACCTCAAGGAGCGACTTCGTGAGCGATTTTTCCCTTAAAGGAGTAAGCATATCGCATACAAAATCACCCACTTCGGGATTTGTGGTAAACTGAAGTTTACCGTTAAATTCGATAAGTTTTATCCCGCTGTCGCCGCTGTATTTTTCTTTAAGCGCATTTACGATATCGTCGAGCCCTTCTTTTGTGAGTTCCGGCATTTTGTCGACTATTTCCGCTTTTTCAATCGGTTCACCGCTGGCAAAAACGATTGCCTCGATAATCGATTTAATATTCTCCATTGTCGTCCTCCTCGAAAATAATCGGCGTATCCGTTGCGCCCTCTACGGCGTGCAGAATGATTTCGCCGAACATCTCATCCTGCTGGGCGGTAAGCTTTTGATATTTCATAAGTTCAAGCACCGCCAAAAAAGTAGTCACGATATCGTTTTTATCAAAATCGGGCGTAAAGAGAGAATAAAATGAAAAACTTTTTTCAACGGTAAGTCTTTCTCTTATGTTCCTCATCTGGTCGCTAACCGAAAACTTTTCACGCATGACCGTTTTGGGCATCTCGCTTTGCTTTATCTTGTCGCTGTTGGCAAGCACCCTCGCATAGGCTTCCACAAGTTTTGACAGGCTCAGGTTTGTCAGCGACAGACGGTAGTCGTCTTCACTGTAAACGGGCATTCTTTCAAAACGGTTTACCGTTTCCATCGCTCCGAGTTTTTGCGACTGCTCTTTTAAAATCGCATATTCCTTCATTTTTAAAATAAGGTTCTGCTTTTTGAGCTCGATTTCGTCTTCTTCGTCGTTTTCTTCTTCAACAGGCAAAGCTCTGAGCGATTTTATGTAAACAAGTTCCGCCGCCATTATAATAAACTCGCCGGCGTATTCAAAATCAAATTCCTCTTTGGGAGTGTTTTTGATAATGTCTATATACTGTTTCGTAACGTCGGAAACGAAAATCTCCTCGATATCGATTTTAGCCGCCTTGACCAAGGTCAGAAGCAAATCGAGAGGACCTTCGTAGTCGCTAAGCCTGTAAACCACTTTAGGTCTCGAAACAAAGAGTTCCTCTTCCTCCTCGATACCTGCAAGCTCGAACAGATTTTTTATTTTAGGTTCTTTTTCGTCCATTTTAATCCTTTATCCATTCGGGAATTGCATTGAGTCTTAAAAGGTCCTCATAACTTTGCGGTTTTACTATATAATCCGCCCTGCCGTCCTTTACCATAACAATCGGCGGAACGGCGTTCATATTGTAGTTGGACGCCATCGAGTAGTTATATGCTCCCGTGGAGAAAACCGCAACGATATCGCCAACTTTTGTATCTTGCAAAGGAATATCGACGCCTATCATATCTCCGCTTTCACAGCATTTACCGCATATTGCAACCTTTTGCGTGAACGGCTTATCCGCTCTCGAGGCGTTTATTGCGGTATACACCGAGCCGTAAAGAGCAAATCTCGGATTTTCAAACATACCGCCGTCTATGGCGACGTATTTTCTTATTCCCTTTATTTCCTTTATCGTTCCCACCGTGTAGAGCGTTATTCCCGCCTCGCCCACTATAGAACGACCCGGCTCTACGATTAGGAACGGCTTTTTTATATTATATTTTTTTACCGCTTTTTCAATGAGCAGAGCGAGATTTCTTACCGTGTGAGCATATCTTTGAGGCGTAAATTTCGGGTCGTCTCCCGCATAATAAATTCCGAATCCGCCGCCCATATTGAGAACGTTGACCTCCGCTCCTTCCTTGTTTAACGAGGCTATAAATTTCACCATAGCTTCAACTGCAAGTTCGTATGCGGAATAATCGAATATCTGCGAACCTATATGGCAGTGCAATCCGTCGAATATAAGGTTTTTCCTGTCTTTAATTTCAAGCACCGCTTTTGTCGCCTCGTCACCTATTATGACGCCGAATTTACTGTCCGGCTTTGCCGTCTGAACAGCAGCGTGCGTGTGAGCCTCAACCAAAGGATTGACTCTGAGCAGCACCTTTTGGGTTTTGCCCTCCTTTTGGCATATCAAGTCAAGCCTTTCAATCTCGTCAAAGCCGTCCAAAACAATATGCCCTACGCCGGCTCTCACAGCTTCGGTGAGTTCTTTGGGAGTCTTGTTGTTGCCGTGCATTACGATATGTTCGGGGTCAATTCCCGCCTTTTGAGTGGCGTAAAACTCTCCTCCCGACACGACGTCCGTCCAAAGCCCCTCGCTTTTAACTATTTTATACATAGCAATACAGCTTAGTGCTTTCGAAGCGTAAGCGACGGCAAAGTCGCCGTAATCGGACAGTCCCTCAACGTATGCTCTCATTACTTCTCTTACATATTGCTCGTCTAACACATAAAGCGGAGTCCCGAACTTCTCGGCAAGTTCGACGGTATCGCAACCGCCTATGAAAAGCCTGCCGCCCTTTATGCACAAAGTATCTCTCAAATTCATATTTATCGCCTCTTAATTTACTGTGAAAAATCATAACATATCAGAATTTTAAAGTCAATTTATTTGCCGTTCCATAATAGCTAATTTTAATTGACGATATTTAGCATATTTATGTGTTTTGCTCTCTTGAGAAAATCTCATACATACGCTTTGCCCTCTTATAAAACTTTACCCTCTCCCGTCTTACAAGCATTAATTTTGTCAAGTCTTTTTATTTGATATTTACGGTTTGAGATTTGCCATACAGCATTAAATTCCGTTTGTTGGGTAAATTGAGCAATTACACAAAACGCTTACGGTAGTTTAACATTTATTCTGTCTGCTTTAAACTGCAAAATGCCATTAAAGGAAAAAGGACGGAAAAATCCGTCCTTATATAATTTTAATTACTATAATCCGATAGCCTTTATTTATGCAAGCCGAAAAGTTTTTTGAGGTCGTCTAAAAGGCTTGACTTGTCAAGATTCTCTTTGAGCACGACGTTGGATTCGTCCACAACCACGCCATCCTTTACAAGATACGCCTTGCCGATTTTTTCACCTTTCTTCTTTGGTGCCTTTATCGATTTAGGCAATTCGTATTTAATTTCAAATCCGCTTTCGTCGCCTCTTTTGGCAAAGCTTACCAAAGGCGAATCAACGACGATTTTACAAGTATCCTGTTTGGATTTTTTAAGCTCTATATCGTTTTTGATTTCCGTTTCGGTATCGAGATAGACTTTGTTTTCGTAGTTCGCAAAGCCGTAATTGAGCATATTGCTTGCGTCTTTAAATCTTGTCTTTGAATCCTTTTCTCCTATAACAACGCCTATAAGTCTCATTCCGTCACGCTCTGCCGTTGCCGAAAGACAGAATCCGGCTTCGTTTGTAAATCCCGTCTTACCGCCGTCGCAGCCTTTATAAAAACGAATGAGCTTGTTTGTATTGGTCATAGTCGTTTTTCTTTCGCTGTTGTGCTCAAAATCTTTAAGCCACACTTTTGAATATTCAAAATAGGTCGGATGCTTTACGAGTTCTCTCGTCATCGTTGCGACGTCTTTAGCACATGAATAGTTTTCGGGAGAAGGAAGTCCCGTGCAGTTTGCAAAATGCGTATTGCCCATTTTGAGCTGTTCCGCTCTTTCGTTCATCTTAGCAACAAAACCTTCCACGCTTCCCGAGATGTGTTCGGCAAGAGCCACACAGCTGTCGTTTGCGCTTGCAACGATTACCGATTCAAGCAACGCGCCTACCGTTTGCTCTTCGTTTGCGTCCAAAAATACTTGCGAACCGCCTTGACTTGCCGCATTTTCGCTTACGGTCACCTTGTCGTCGAGTTTAAGATTTCCCTTATCGATTTCCTCGAGAGTCAGCAACACCGTCATTATTTTCATCATAGAAGCGATGGGAAGTCTTTCCGTTTCGTTTTTAGAATAGATAACGGTTCCTGTCGCATAGTCCATTAAAAGACTCGCCTTAGCGCTGTCGGATATATTCGCCTTTTCCGACTTTTTATCCTTTTTTTCAGAGCTGTTGTCAGGCTTTTTTGCTTCCTCTTTTTTGCCGTCTTTTACAGCCTTATCCTCAGAAGGCTTTTTGTCTTCCTCGCCCGAATAAGCCATTGTATTCTTTCCGTCGCGAGGTTGAATTTGCGGATGGCGGTCGCCATGAGGGCGATTGCCATTATGCGGACGCTGTTCGCCGTCGGGGATTTGATTGTCCTGAGCATCGCCTGTTTCCCCTCTGCCTTCCGTCGTTTCGCCGACGTATATTCCGTCAACACCCGCGTTTTCGATTTGAACAGTTTCCACGGGCATATTATAAGCTTGAGCCTTTGCAATATTAAAAGGCGCATAACTTACCAAAAATCCGAAAAGTGCCAATGAAAACATAAAGAAATAAGTTAATTTTTTCATATTCACCTCTTTGCTTAGTATTTATCAAATCATAAGCATTATCCTAAAAACATTTAACTTGTCCTATTTTTTTAAAGAAAATAAAACGGTAAAATTTTTACAGAAATAATCTTTTTAAATTTAAATTGCAAAATGTTCGATGCCGATATATAATAAAATAGTTAAAATATAAAGTTAACAAACTTAAATCAGGTAACAAGCCTAAACTTAAATAACGTAAACGGTTAAGCAACATAGAAAAAACAAGAATATAATTTAAACAATAAATTGTTATCGGAGGCAAATATGGGCAGAGGCGGACACAGCGGAGGCGGCGGAAGCCGCGGAGGTCACAGCAGTTTCAGAGGGTCGAGAGGCGGTTTTTCGGGCGGCAGAAGCAACCGTTCTAATTTCGCATACACGAGATATCATTCGCATTTCAGGAGGCGTTACCCGGGAATAGTGGTCACAAACGTTTACTCCTACCCTTCATACCGCTCTTATTCGAAAGCCACTTCGGGAATTTTCAGCGCATTGCTTTTAGCATTTATCTGCCTTATCGTAGGCGGTATGTTTTTAGGCTTCGGCGTTCAGGCGATAAATCAGGCAAACAGCTCGGAGGCGGCAAAATACTCCGACGTCATCTACGGAACTTGCATATCAAACGATTACGAATACAGCTATGAAGACCAAGCGTCTTTTTACTACACTACATATTCATATACCGTCAACGGTAGGACATATCAATCCAAAAGTCAAATCGGCTGGGATTACCCTGAAGATGTTGGCGATAGAGTGGAAATCAGATACCTTAAATCTGACCCGACTTTTATTATCGAAAACGAATATTATGAAGACGAAATTGACAGCGGCAATTCAAAATATATTATGCTTGCCATAGGCATTGTCGCACTCGTCATCGTTGTGGCAAGCGTCATATTTGCTCTGGTCTCGCTAAAAAAAGCAAAAACGGCTGAAGCGGCGCTCGATAAAGAGGTATTGGCGTCAAACGCTCAGCAATCAAATTCCAACGGCTCGGCTCAGAGCTCGGGTCAAAACGGCGACGTTTTCGACATGAACGAATTTAAAAAAGACGCAACCAAAAAATGCGAATACTGCGGTTCTACCTACTCGGCGAAACTTGATAAATGCCCCAACTGCGGAGCAAGCAACCGTTAAGAATTTTCGCAACAAATGCAATAAATTTTATGCATTAAAAATATGCAATAAAAAATTTGCTATAAATGCTATAAAGTTTATAAATAAAATTTCGGATAAAGAGTTTTATCGTCGGCAAAAATCAAACGGATTTCAGACGGATTTTACATCCACATAACCGCCCGATAAATTTAAAGCTCTGAAACTCGGAATATCTCAAAAAACAAAAAAACGAAACGCAAGTTTCGTTTTTTTTTTAACTGTTAAACCGCAGGATAAATCAGACAAATTCCTCACCCGTAAGATATTTATAAACGGTTTTGGCTACAAAGTCAAAGCCTTCGACTGTGCCGAGATTTATAGCTTCAATATTTTTAGTATAATTTAAATAAGGTACGTTTTCCCTGCTATGGTCGGTTGAAGGCGTAGCGGGGTCACAGCCGTGGTCTGCGGTAACGATAAACATATCGTCATCCCTTAAAAGTTTTAACATTTTTTCAAGATACCTGTCAAAACGCTCCACGCATTTGCGATATCCGTCTACGTCGTTTCGGTGTCCGTATAGCATATCGGTATCCACAAGATTTACAAAACACAGACCTGTAAAATCCCTTTCTAAAACTTTTAGCACAGCCTCGCAAACATCGTCGTTGGAATGAACGGGTATATGTTCGGTCAGACCTTGCCCGGAGAATATATCTCTTATCTTTGCAATACCTATTACGCTTTGCCCTTTCTTTTTCAACATATCCAAAAGCGAATCTCTAGGCGGCAAAAGCGAATAATCTTTTCTGTTTTCAGTGCGATAAAAACCGTCTTTGCCCTCCAAAAACGGTCTTGCGATAATCCTGCCCACCGCATAATCCCCGCACATTATTTTCCTTGCGCTCTCGCACATTTTATACAGCTTTTCAAGCGGAATTACGCTCTCGTTTGCGGCAATCTGCAAAACACTGTCCGCAGAAGTATAAACTATAGGTTTTACCTCGTCCGTAGACTGTCTGCCGAGTCGCTTAATTATTTCCGTTCCGCTTGCCGCTTCGTTACCCAGAATTTTCAGACCGAAAGCCGCTTCGAGTTTAGTTATAATCTCATCGGGAAAACCGTCGGGAAAAGTGGGCTGAGGTTTTTCGGAAACGATGCCCGCTATTTCAAAATGACCCGTTACCGTATCTTTGCCTACGGATTTTTCAATAAGTCTCGCAAAGGAAGCAATCGGCTTATCGCATTTCGGCATAACTTCCACGCCGTCAATGTTGTTTAACCCGAGCTTAACAAGATTGGGCACCTCTATACCCTTTGATATACTTTTATAGGTGTCGCTGCCTTCGTCTCCGTAAAGATATGCGTCGCTTGCTTTTCCTATTCCGAAACTGTCTAAAACTAAAATAAATGCTCTCATCAAAAATAATTATACCACAATAACATCGATAATCAACCCGCAAATGAATATAATTATTAAATTTAAAACAAGATTGATAGCCGCCATAATTCCCACCGTTGCCAGGACAGGTTTAAGCTGCTGCCAAGCCTTGCACCCTGTCACGGGAAATTGCGACACGCTGTATGCAAGGCTTATCATTACAAAAATTAAGGAGAAGAAACATATAGGCAAATATATTAAAACAAGATTTAAAACGCCGCTGAACCCCAGACATGCCACCAGAATGCACATTGCCCTGCCAAAGAAAATTCCCCAAACGGCAAGCATGGCATAGGATAAAACAATAAACAAAAAATTGACGGCGGAAAAAACAACAAATACATATACGGGAAGCAACATTAAAAGCGTCCTTGCAAAAAAACGCCAAGAGCCGAAAATCAACTCGTCTTCGTTAAAGCGTTTTATACCCGACGTCGAACCTATTACTATGCCGATAACGAGCGCAAGGACAAATACGGCAACCATAATAAGAATATACTTTTTGTTGCCGTCTAAAAATTGTTTCGCCTCATACTTGAAGGCGTCAAGTCTGTTTACTCCGTATTTACCTTTCAATCGATTCAATCGCCGTCAATATAAAATGCTTATTGCTCGGCTTTCCTTTTTTCATATCTATCGTTTCACCAAACTCTCTGTAGAGTTTGTCGACGTCACCGCTGAGCCACGCAAATGAAATTGCGTTTTGAATGTCTTTTTCTATACAGTCAACCGATTTATGATATTTTGTTCCCAGCCTTGTATAGGCTTTAAACTTTAAAGGAAGTATCTCTTCACCGCTTAAAGCGGAGCACAAAATATCGCACAAAAAATGATAACCGCATTTGTTCGGCATAAAGCCGAGCGACAATAAATATTCTTTAACCTTTCTTTCCACGCCACAAAATTTAACACACGGAGCGATAAGACAAACAAAAAGTTTTGTTTAATTATATCTAATAATGTCGCTATTTTTTTATGAACAAAACCGCATATATAAGGCGTATTTTGTCCGAAAAAATCACCCGTGCAAAGCAATAAAGTTTTATTATAAATAGAAATAGTTTATACATTATATGCAAACAAAATCGATTTGCCACAAATAGGAAAATATATAACGATAAATAAAATCTTTAAAAAAAGCAAAAGTATTACAATTAATCCTGAAATATATAAATTGTATTATATAAAAGGCTGTTTTAAAAAGTAGTCAACGTCTGAAACGGCGCATTGTAGAGCATTAAATTCGGTTGTGCTAAATTACATGCCAATTTATTTGTTTTAATTATCTTTTATTTTATTAAAGTTTCTATGCAAAAGTTAATATACAGCTAAATATACAAGCCGACTTTACAACCTGACAGGCTGAGTATAAATCGTATTTGTATTCCGTTTTTATAACCGCTTATATTTTGCGCTTATATACCGCACTTATATGGCGAATTTAATACTGCATTTATAAAGCGCATTTATAGAGTGCATTAAATTTAATTAAATTTTAAAAAAAATAAAACTATAATAAATAATGCAATAAAACAATATGTAATGGGCGAAGGGTTTTACCCTTCGCGCCCCGATTTATATTTATATTATACGTCGTTAGTTCTCATACATTTATAACGCTAAATCGTTTATGCCGCGTTTTTCAACATCCAAGGAATATATATGGCATAGCCTTTTGTATAATCGCCGTTAAATACGTGCGTCACCGCCCCAATAATTTTCCCGTTTTGCACGATGGGACTTCCGCTCATACCTTGAACGATACCGCCCGTCTGCGACAGTAAATTTTTGTCCGTAACCTGTATTATCATTCCTTTTTCGGATACGTCCGATTGTTTGAAAGTCCTGAGAACGTTTATATCGTAAAACTTAGGTTCATCGCCCTTTATCGTTGTATAAATTTGAGCCTTGCCTATTTTTACCTCGTCAATCGACGCGGTATCAAAAGTTTTGGCGTTATACGATTCTATTTTTCCGTAAATTCCGAATGGAGTATTTTTATCTACAGTGCCGATTTTATCCGCCTTGTTAAATCTTCCTTTAAGCTCTCCGGGCGCATTTTTATCTCCGATTTTAGCCCCGTTTACTTCGGCGTCATAAATATATCCCGATTGATACTCAAACGTCAATCCCGTTTCGGGGTCGGAAATTCTATGTCCCAGCGCGCCGTAGGTTCCGTCCTTTTTTACGAAAGAAATAGTTCCGATACCGCTGACTTCCTCTTTGACGTAAAGTCCGAGTTTGTATTCTTTTGTAAGAGCTTCAAGAGCGGGAGTAAATTCAAAACTTAACGTTTCCCCCTTTCTCTCTATGTTTACCGTGCACTTTTTCTCCGTTACCGATTTCCTTAAATCCGAAACGGTAAAAACTTCTTTGCCGTTTACTGTTTTCAATATATCGCCCTTTAAAAGTTTTCCCTCTGTAGGATTTTTCGCTCCGTCATCGGTTATAACTTTAGTCGTTTCGATGACAACGAGTCCTTTTGCGCCTATTGTTATTCCCACCGGCTTACCGCCAATCATCACGGTTTCGGCATAAGCTACACTGCTTCCGCAAAGCACGGCAAGTGCGATTATAAGCATTGTTATGACAAAGGAAATTTTGACTATTTTTGCATTCATAGTTTTATTGTCTTTAAAATTGCCACTAATATGTTTTTCATTTTTAATTTGTCTTGTAAATAAGTGGATAATTTTTAGTCAAATTTTGTCGATAACGCTCATATATTGTAATACACGGAGGCCAAATGTTAGAAAGTTTCTTTGGAATGCTAAAAGATATACTCATCTTTTCGTCTTACGTGGACGGTAAAAATTCTTTTCCTAAGCCGCTGTCAAAGGAAAAAGAAAGAGAATATCTTATACTTGCAAAAAACGGAGATGAAAAAGCAAAGGAACTTTTGATTTCCCACAATTTAAGACTTGTCGCTCATATCGCCAAAAAATATTCGAATTATAACGACTCCGACGAATTGATTTCCGTCGGCTCGATAGGCTTGATTAAAGCGATAAATACATACAAAGTCGATAAAGGAACAGGTCTTGCTACCTATGCCTCGCGTTGCATAGAAAACGAGATTTTGATGACGCTCAGAAGCGGCAAAAAACACAAAAACGACGTAAGCCTTTATGACGCCGTAGGAGTAGACCGTGACGGGAACGAACTTTCGCTTATAGACCTTATCTCCACCGAAGCGGACACCGTAATCGATAAAGTGGAGATAAGCATTTTAATGGAAAGACTTAAAGCGCTCATAAAAAAAACGCTCGACGAGAGGGAATATAAAATTATTAGTCTTCGCTACGGTTTGGATTCGAGCGGCTGCCTTACTCAAAGAGAAGTTGCCGACTTCCAAAATATTTCAAGAAGCTACGTTTCAAGAATAGAAAAAAAAGCTCTTGAAAAAATTAAATGCCGTATTAAAGAAGAAGATTTATACTTTGACTAAAAATAGAAAAACAAAGCTTTATAGCTCAAGATATCTCGCAATTTATAGCAAAATCCCGTCGGCATACAGTTAAATCGGTTATTCTTATCAATGCAATTTTGGACGCTATTAACAGCTTATTAAATTATAAAAAAAATTTATGCCGTTTTGCAGCCGCCAAGAAACGGTTTCCGATTTAAAACGTCCTATACACGGTTGCATAAAGTAAAACGTCGCCTTTCGGCGACGTTTTACTAATCAAATTAAATGTTAAATTCTTTTTGGTTTCTTTTTGTGTTTCTTACGTTCATTTGTCTTACATTCCGCCTACGACGGTTTTATCGCCTGAATAACACATCTTTTGAAACTCACGGATTCTTTGGTTTTTTTTCCGCTTTTAAAGTTAACTTTTGTTTCTCAATAAAATAAAATTTACCTTTTGTTTTTTAAAGCCAATCTTAAGTATTAAGCAATTCTTTTGCAAAACTTCCTTTGCGGATACCGTATTTCTTTTGCAATCGTCTTTAGGTCTTTAAAAAGCTTTTGTAAATCTATACGATAAAATCGATAGCTATTTTTTGTCGAGTTGCTCTTTAAGTTTTATCAGTTCCTCGATTTCGTTTAGAAGCGAATTTATATCCTTAAACTGTCTGTGGACTGAAGCATATCTGACGTAAGCAACCTCGTCTATTCGTTTTAAACCGTCCATAACAAGCTCTCCTATATGAGTGCTCGAGACTTCCTGCTCTAACGAATTTAAAACGTTTTTCTGAACCTCCGAAACGAGTTTATCCACATCCGCCATTGAAACGGCTCGCTTTTCGATTGCCTTCATAATACCGCGACGGACTTTGTCTATGTCGAATTGCTGACGGCTACCGTCCTTTTTAACAACCATAACCGGCGTAAACTCAACCGTTTCGTATGTAGTAAACCTTTTGCCGCAGCTTTCACATTCCCTGCGACGGCGAATGGCAGTGCCGTCCTCGTTTTGTCTTGAATCGATAACTTTACTTTCGGTGCAACCGCAGTAGATACATTTCATTTTTTTACCTCTTTTAGACTATACCATATTTAAGCGTTTTTGTAAACTTTTTCCCGCAAAATAGCGCAAGCTTTGTCATATATTGAAATTTAATGTCATATATTATAGTGACTTATATTATGAAAGAGTATTCCTTTTCCGATTTAAGAACAAAACGGGTGATAAATATCATCGACGGCAGAGAGCTCGGCCATCTTTGCGATATTGTCTTCACCTGCACGGGCAGAATTATGTATTTTGTAGCCCCGGGAAAGAAATCGTTGTTTAAATCGAACGCCGAAAACATTTATATTCCATGGCGAAACATTTTAAAAGTCGGCGAAGACGTAATACTTGTTGAGCTTTCTCAAGCCAATCCCGTTATGTGTCAAAACGCAGACGATATCCCGCCCGAACTTTAATTTTTTACCGGCTTTACCTTTTTACTTGCCAGAGGCTTTTTAAATCTTCTGATTGAAATTAAAATTTAAAATTAAACTAAACCGTTTTTTAAATTTGTCAAAAAAATTTGAAACTTTTGAATATGCTTTTTAAATATATTTTTTGAATATATTTATATTTATTCACGGTTATCCACATTTTTATAAATAAATGTGGATAACTCGGTTTAAAACTTACAACAAATGTAAATTTTGTCGACAAATAGCTTTTTTTGTCTATACTAACCTTTTACCGCAAATCGCCAAGTCAGACTATGTTCGGGGTGCTCTCTATAGAGTCGGGCCTATCATAGAGATATGCACTGATATAAAATTTACAACAAACTCTTTTAGGCAAAATCATATGTTTAGCCCGAAAGTAATCACTTCTAAAAATTTATCAAACAGAGAGCAGATATTATTTCGAATTTGTCGTTTTCAATACTCGTTTATAAAAACTCAATGAAAATTTTTACAACAACCGTTTATGGAAAAATCCGAAAAATTATACGCTAAGGTGTTTTCTGAGTTTTTCAAGCGCATTTTTTTCAAGTCTTGACACTTGGGCTTGGGAAATTTTTGTAGATTCTGAAATTTCAGTCTGGGTCTTTCCGTAATAATATCTTAGAATAAGAACTTGTTTTTCTCTTTCGGGGATTTTTTTGAGTGCGTCGCACAGAGCAATATTTTCCGTCCAATTTTCCGTCGTATTCTTTTCGTCGGAGACCTGGTCGATTATACACATACCCTCTTCAAAATCTCCGCAAACCGTATCGTAAATGGATACGGGCTCACTCACAGCGTCTAAGGCGCAGGCAATTTCTCTTTGCGAAACGTCGAGTTCTTCGGCAATTTCAAACAGGCTCGGCTCTCCGTCCGGCATTTGTTCCTGAAGCCGCTCTTTTACTTTTAGTGCGTTATATGCAATGTCTCTGATATTTCTTGAAACCTTTATCGACGTTCTGTCTCGTAAAAATCTTTTGATTTCACCTATTATCATAGGCACCGCATAGGTTGAAAACTTCAACCCCAAGCTGAAATCGAAGTTTTGCAAAGCTTTTAAAAGCCCCACGTATCCCACTTGAAAAAGGTCGTCGCTGTTCTCTCCGCTACGTGAAAATCTTCCCACAATTGACAATACGAGCCTCATATTGGCTTTTAAAAATTCTTCACGCGCTACCATGTCCCCTTTTTCGATTCTTTTCATAAGTGCTTCGCATTCGCCTGCCGTAAGCTTCGGCAGTTCACTCGTTCGTATTCCCGATATTTCTACCTTACGCATATATATCTCCTATGTATGCGTAACTATTTTGTGCAATTTACCAGATTTTTACTCTGAAAATAAAAATTTTCATCGTTTTTATTCCCGTTCTTTTTTATGTTTAATATTTTATAGCGTCCGACTTTACCGTAAATGACAAAAGCCGAGGCAAAATGAATTATTGCTAAATAAATTGCGGCAATTTATTTAAGGGCAATCAAAATATTTGCAATCGCGCATTGCTTTTAAACGTTTATTTTTCATTCTTTTAACCGCTGTTATCTCCCTTTAAGGAGATTATCTGCAATACGGAGAGAAAAGACAGTTTTGCTCGACGGCAGCACGCTATTCCATTTTGGAAATTTCTTTTTTCAGTTTAAGGACAATCTTTTTTTCAAGTCTGGATATATAGCTTTGAGAAATTCCCATCATATCGGCTATTTCTTTTTGCGTTTTTTCCTCTCTGCCGCAAAGTCCGAAACGCATCTCCATTATTTCCCGCTCTCTGCCGCTGAGTTTTTCAAAGGTTTTTACAAGCATCTCCTTGTCGCTCGAGTTCTCTACGTCTTTATAAATTGCGTCGCTGTCCGTGCCGAGAATATCGCTTAAAAGCAGCATATTGCCTTCCCAATCGACATTTAAAGGCTCGTCAAGGGATACCTCGCCTTTAGTCCTGCTCGTCTTTCTTAAATACATCAAAATTTCATTTTCAATACAACGAGAGGCATAGGTAGCAAGTTTAATGTTTTTGCCGTTATCGAAACTGTTAACAGCCTTTATCAATCCTATTGCCCCGATGGAAATTAAATCCTCGAGGTCAATGTTGGTATTGTCAAACCTTTTGGCTATATAAACTACAAGCCGTAAATTGTGCTCTATAAGCTTTTTTCTTGCTTCCTCGTCACCTGCCATAAAGGACGACAAAGCCTGCTGTTCTTCCTCACTCGAAAGAGGAGACGGCAAAGCTTCTCCGTTGGCTATGTAAAGAGTTTCTACGCTCTCTTCGCTGAGTCTGAACAGTTTGACAAGTTTTCTGAAAAATTTTCTGATAAGCTCTATCATATACCCCCCTTAATATGTCTTAAAATTTCTCATTTGCTTTTCGGCACTATATACTTTTGTTTTTGCTTGTAAGATATAAGTCCGTATATTACGAGATTAGCTTCTGTAAATCAAATAGTTTCAGATAAAACACATACAGATGACTTTATCGGCCTATGGAATGTTTATCGCTTTTTATAGCCAATATGCTGTTTATCAAGCATAATTTGCAAAATTTATTCTAAAAATGGCTATTTTATATAATACTTTTATCAATTTAGCGCTAAAAATATTTAAAGTACTATCTTTATCCGCTTTTTAAAGCATTCTTTATCCGCTATATTTATCCGATTTTTTTATTATTTTATTTTATTTGGACTGCCGTTTTTTTTATTATTTTATTTTATTTCGACTGCCGCATAAGCTAACAAAACGAGTTATGCAATACAACGTCATATCCAACATAATTTTCCTTACTGACCGCAACCGAAAAGTGAACCTCGCCCCTTTGTTTAAACTTTATGTATTCGCCTTCAAGAAGCTTTAACGTAGACAGTCCCCCCACTGTTTTGACGACGATTTCCCTGTCGCTTTTCGATATGTATTTTTCCCCCCATTTTTTTGATAAGACAATCACAGGTTTATCTCCGTCCACAAGCGAATTGCCGGTATCATACAGCGCTTTAAGATTTAAACTGTCTCCGTATATCTTCAAAACGACCTGCTCTATTCTTTTATGTTTTTTAACAACGTATACGATATGCCATATAAAATAAAACAAAAACATAACGGAAAATAAAGCTACTGCGGGAATAAGGTTAGCCTCAAGCTCTATACCCGTCAGATTGGATATTCCCGTCATAATACCGCCCAATGAGAACGTCAAAGCGGCAAATACAACAAGCCCTAAAATATATTGCTTTAAATTTTGTGATTTATAAAAAACCAAAGTCAAAACGGGAGCAAAAGTCGCGGCAAGCAAAATCTTGTATTTCCCCATGAGCGGATAAAATACCGCCCCTGCCGTTCCCACTATCGCCCCTATAAAAACACGCAATTTTTTTACCTTTTGCTTTGTGCAAAAATACGTCAGAATCATCAAAAACAAATCTATAGCGAGATTGTTTAAAATGACCACTTCAACGTAAACTTCCATACTTAAAGATTATAGTTTTACCGTTAAAAAAACATTCCGTTTTTGACGAAAGGCATAAATTTTTTTATAATTATTTTTAACGTCAAAAGTATTAACCATAAAACTTAAAGTTTTCCAAAGTTTGCGTCATCAGCCGCATTTAAGCAACATATATCTGCGCCAAATATCTTTAATTAGCATTTATGGCGATACCGATAACCCGATGCTTTAGCTCTTATTTAGGTATATATAAACTAAATAAGATTAATTTAATAATAAACATATTATATTTTTGGGTATATAATTTCGCTTTAGTTTAAAATATTTAAATTCTTGTGTAAATAACTTAAAATTAAAATAGATAAAAGTTACCTAAAAAAACGTGTTGTTCAAATAACCGTCGCCAAAAAACTGCCGAACAAAAAACCGATACTAAAAACTCTCTAAATCTATATCGCAGATTTATATATCCGATATCCTTTGTTTTTTCGTTTAATTAAGTTTTATTGTGTATTTCAGCTTTTATTTGTTTTGTTTTTTTTGTTTACTATGAGTTTTGTTTTAAAACTGTTGCTTATTTAAGTCTTTCACCTGTTTTAAGATTGTTATCAGTTTAAAAACGTTATTTATGTTACGGCTGTAATTTATCAAAAGCTTATTGCTTGTTTTACGATTGTCAATTGACGGAAAACTTTTAACTGTTTTAAGGTCGTTATTATTTTAATGTTTTATTAGTTTTTTGCAATCAATATTTATTTTTTCGTTTTCCATTTATTTTTCGATTTATATTTTTTTGCACGAAAACATAGTATAACAACTCAATTGAAAACGGCAACACAATTAAATTGCGCTGCCGCCTTATGATGTGTGGTATTTATATAACTTTAAATCAAGACTTAACGGTTTTAAAAGCCGACAAAGATAAATTGATTATAACGCTCTGAATAAATTTTGCCTTTCAGATTATCTGCTCAGAATATCTGCTTAGATTATCTGTTGTCGTTTTTATTTTTCATAAGTCTGAGGAACGGAGGAACGTTTTGGTCCTGCACGCCCATTCTTGAGGAAGAGATACCCGAATTACCTTGAGTCGGATTGCGTCTTATGCCTCCCTGCGACATATATCCGCCTTGGGTATAGCTGTTGGGCATAGGTTGATAACCGCCATAACCCGAACTGCCGTAACCTGTTGAGGTATAGCTTCCGAAACTGCTTGTGGGCTGCGATTTAGGTTGGGTTTTATCTCCAAAGCCCGTTGCGATAACGGTAACTTCGATATCCTTTTTGTTTTCGACTTCGTTGACGCCCAAAATAATATTGGCTTCGGGGTCGATGAGCTGTTTAATCGTATTGCAAATTTCATCTATTTCCTGCAAACGAAGGTCTTCTTTTCCGCCGACGATGTTAACGATAATTCCCGTTGCGCCTTGAATGTCCGTTTCGATAAGCGGGGAATATACAGCCTGTCTTACAGCCTCAATAACCCTGTTTTCCGCTTTGCCGAGACCGATACCCATGTGCGCCAAACCTTTGTTGGAAAGTATTGTTCTTATATCCGCAAAATCGAGGTTGATGATTGACGGATGCGCTATAACGTCGGAAATGCCTTGAACGCCCTGACGGAGAATATCGTCCGCATATTTAAATGCCGTTGCAAAAGATATATTCTTATCGAGAATTTCAATAAGCTTTTGGTTGGGAACGACAACAAGCGTATCTACGAAATTTTTAAGTTTCTCAATACCCTCTTCCGCATTCCTCATACGTTGAGGACCTTCAAAAGAGAAGGGCTTTGTGACGATACCCACGGTAAGAATACCGAGTGCCTGAGCGATTTCCGCAATAACAGGAGCGGCACCTGTGCCCGTTCCTCCGCCCATACCGGCAGTGATAAACAAAAGGTCGACGTCTTTTAAAGTTTCTCTTATCAAATCTCTCGATTCTTCCGCAGCTTCGCGTCCCTTCTCGGGAATTGCTCCTGCGCCGAGACCGCCCGTAAGTTTCGCTCCGAGCTGAATTTTGTTTCTCGGCTGAACGAGCGACATATTGAGTGCCTGCATATCCGTATTCATAACAACGAACGTAGCACTGTTAACGCCCGCCCTTATCATATTGTTGACGGCGTTATTGCCGCCACCGCCGACACCTACGACGACGATTTTCGCTTTGCCGATTTCTTTTTCCTGAATATCGCCTTGACCGTCATAATCGTTTATCATGTCGTTTTGTTCCTGAACGTGATTTGATGCGTAAAATTTACCGTTATCATTGTAGTCAAACATTTATTTGACCTCCCTTGTCTAATAGTATATAACCCTTCCTGCGCTTGCCCCCGACGTCCGACTTGCCACTTCAATAAGAGACATACAAGATGAAAATTGCGGTTTGTTATAAGACGGATATTTTGGCGACACGACCGCCACCGTCTGCAAAAGACCCCTTTCGAGATACTTGGGTGCGCCTCTGAATTGTTCAAAGGCGTCGCCTGTGAGATATACCGGCAAAGAACTCGAACCCGAGAACTCACATTCCTCGGCGGCTTGCTTTACCGTAGAGACCAGAACGTTAAGACTTGTTCTTGCAATTTCTACCGCCTCCGCAATGGGTACGTCGTATCCCGAAGCGGTGGTATAAAGCTCATTCTCTTCATAATAGAGATTCAAGTCAATTTGTTTTAAAAGTTCTTCCGCGTCCTCGAAAGGAATTTCGAGCATTTCATAAAGATTGGCGGCTATGTGCGCCCAACCGTATGAAAAAGATTTAAGAGCCTCAACTCCGTCCCCTTTAAAGACAACCACGGAGGACGAAAGGTATCCTACGTCGACCAGAAGCTGTTGATTGAACCTTTCCTCTTTTTCGAAAATAGAAAGAATTTCGCATAGAGGGGTTGGGTGATATTGAACGGATTTAAAGCCTAAACGGGAAGCAATGTCGTTAAACACCGAAAAATATTTCTTTTCACAAAGTATGTATGACGCGTTAACTGCAAGTTTTTGAGCGAAAAAATTTCTCGGGTCTTCAAACGTCCATGAGCCGTCGTCAATCGAATAGGCAATAGCGGTAGCGCTTATGGTGCGATAATCCGCCTCCTTGAAGTCGTCCCCTTTCTGAAAGAGATAATCGACGTCGTAATCGATAATGCGTTTGGAGCGTTCATACTCCACTTCGACTTTTTTCGTGGTCACCGCCAAAAACTCCGCAGGCACCGAAACGTGCAGGATTTTCCTTTTGCCTTTAAAAGAGCCGAGGACTCTTTTTAAAACGGTTTCGGAAACGTTTTTGACGTTTTCGGAGTCAATCCACTCACCCTCAGAATATCCGAAATAAGTTTGTCTTTCCTCGCATTTTACAGAGAGAAATTTATTAGATTTTTCTACGCCAACCATCGCGGTGATACATTTGGACGAAACGTCCAACGCGACGATATCATTTGTAAACAGCATGCTCCTCTCCAAAATTTCAAGAGTGTAGATTAACTTATATATATTATATATTATAAAAAATATAGTGTCAACGCATTTTATAATAGAATTTAAACAAATTTAAATGGAAAAAAATGGTAAAAAAACGTTTAAAAGATAAAAAATTTACCCCGATTTTCTAAAAGTCAAAGATAAAAAACGCAATTGAAACACGGCATTGGACAACTCAAAAAAAAACGGGTTTGCCTTATCGCTTCAAAAGGAAAGAAAATTTGAAATCAGCTGTAATCCTGATGAACGAAGTCGTTGCCTTTTTTGTAGATATATCCCCCTCTTTTTTGCTCTTCGCTAAGACTTTCGTATTTCTCGTAAGCTCCGGCAAGAAGCGAACCCGTCGAAAGGCTGGATATTTTTATATCTACACCGTCGGAAGTCTTGAGCGTTGCGACGTAATCGCCGTCCGCATAAAGAGTTTTGTCGTTGGGCTCTACGCTCACGTTCGTTATAAACGAACAAAAGGATTGATTTAGAATATCGAGATTTTCAAGAGCCATAATGCAATTTTGCACTACGCAAAGCTCGGGAGAAGAGCTCGGGGAAACAATCTTCCCTATTTTTACGGCGGCGGATTTAAGAGTAAAACCTACGGAAGTCAAAGTATAATTTTTTTCCGTCTCGAATGCCGAAACCTCGTCGACCGTCATAACGTCTACAACGGACATCTCTCTGTCGAGCAAAGCAAACAAACCGTCGTCAAGTTCGACTTTGACGACAGGCACCCTAACGGTAACGTAAATTATCACCTCGGAAGGGAACTTCCTTTCAATATTGATGACTTTAATCTGCGGGTATTTGCTCTGTATATTTGCGGTTGCCTCGCTCTCACTGATAAACAGAATATTTTTATTTGTTTTAATACCGGACGCGTCGATAATCTGTTGTCGGGAAACAACGGACTCCTCCCCCTTTACGGAATAGCCGACGGAAATATCACGCACCAAAAAAACGGTGGCAAATAAAATCAGAACCACCGCGATAATGGCAAAAGCTATAATCAGCGCCAAAATTCTTCCGTCTATTCTTGAGCTCATTTATACCTCTTGTGTTTATTATAATATATATAAAAATTTTTTCAACCCTTTTTCCGCAAATTTGCACGGCATATAAAAAGACGAAACTATTTTTTGTCTTACGTTTATTAATCCGCCGTCTTTCTTTTTATTCTGACGCCAAGTAAAGACAGCGTTTCGTCGAGATTCTCATAACCTCGGTCTATAAAATCCACTCCGTAAACTCTGCTTTTGCCCGCGGCCTGACATGCGGCGATACAAAGACCCGCCCCTCCCCTTAAGTCTTTGGCGAAAACGTCGGCACCGCACAGCGATTCCACTCCGTTTACTATCGCCTCTCTGCCATCGACGACAATATCTGCGCCCATTTTAGCAAGCTCCGGAGCAATCAGGAATCTGTTTTCGAAAATACTTTCCTCGACTGCCGTTCTGCCGTCGGCTATACAGGAAACGGCAAGTATCTGTGCCTGCATATCGGTAGCGAATCCCGGATACGGACTTGTCTTTAAATTTCCGAAGGATACGGGTTGTCCGAGCCCCTCCATTTTGACCACGTTATACCGCTCGGTTATCTCGCAGGTATCGCAGGCAAGCAACGACGTAAAGCCGTGCGACAGTTTTTCGGGAAAGTTGGATATCTCGAGTTCCCCGCCGCAAGACGCCAAAAACGCCATTAGCGTTCCGCCCACTATCCTGTCGGGAACGGGCGTCCACACTCCGCCTTTAAGCGACTTTACCCCCTCGATTTTCAAAGTCGATTCGTTTAATTTAAATATTTTTGCGCCGAGAGAATTTAAAAAATCGACGAGGTCGTCAATCTCCGGCTCTCTTGCGACGTTTTCGATAATAGTCACTCCGTCGGCAAGCACGCTTGCCATAATGAGAGTTTCGGTAGCGCCGACGCTCGGAAACGACAAAGCCAGATTCTTTCCGTAAAGCTTTTGTGCTTTTCCCGATATAGTGCAGCCTTTTTCAACGAAAGACGCTCCCATTTTTTTGAGGTTTTCTATATGTAGATTAATCTTTCTGTTGCCTATATCGCAGCCTCCGGGATAAGATGTCTCAACCCTTTTGCAGCGAGAAAGTAAAGGCGCAAGCAGAAAAATGGAAGCTCTCATCTTAGCCGCATAATATTTCGAGATGACGGGCTCTGATACGCTTCCTTCTTTTATTATCGTCCTGTCGTCGCGGTAACATTTTACTCCCAGCGAGCGAATTAAATCTATCATGATATCGACGTCGGCAATACGCGGACAATCGTGAAAGACGACTTTTTCGTCCGTCAAAAGCGATGAGGCAAGCAAAGGCAAAACGGCGTTTTTTGCTCCCGAAAGACGAACGCTTCCGAACAGCTTTTTCCCGCCGTCGATTTCAAAATATTCCATAGACGCTCCTAAAACTTACTATATTCTATGGAAGAAAGAAAATTTCCGTGCTTTTTTCTTGAAACGGACAATAACAGTCCGCTTGCCATATAATACGCGACAACAGAGCTTCCCCCTGCGCTCATAAAAGGCAGAGGAAGTCCCGTCGGCGGAATGGCTCCGCTCACGACGGCGATGTTTATCACCGTCTGAAAAGCTATCATCGCCGATATACCGCTTGCAAGATAACAGGAAAACCTGTCCTTTGCCCTCATAGCAATCAGAATACCTCTCGAGAGCAAAAGTATAAACAGTGCTATAACGAATATACAGCCTATAAGTCCCGTCTCTTCTCCGATTATAGAAAATATAAAATCCGATTCCGCGAACGGTAAAAACAGATATTTTTGACGGCTCTGAAACAGTCCGACGCCGAAAAGCCCTCCGCTGCCCAGCGAATAATAGGACTGAATGAGCTGGTATCCCTCGCCGAGCGGAGAAGCGAAAGGGTCTAAAAAAGCCATAAGTCTGCTCAGTCTGTAAGGTTCGATTAATATGAGTATTAGTCCGAAAATAACGGACGGAACGATGACTAAAAGAAGATGAGATATTTTGGCTCCGCCCAAAAACAGCATGGCGACGACGACGGCAAGAGTGCAGACGGTTATCGACATATTCGGCTCAAGCATGAGCAGAAGACACATCGCTCCGCCCGCCATAAGCGGAATGAGCATCGTGTGGAATTTGTCGACGCCGTATACGGTCATACTCCCCGCTATAAAAATAACAAGACCGAATTTTGCGAACTCGGACGGCTGAATGGTGGAAAATCCGAGATTTATCCACCTTTTCGCTCCGTAACTTTCCACACCGAGCACGGGCACGAACACCAAAGCAAGCAAAACAAGGCTGACCACAAGCACGACGTAACGCCACTTGATAAGCCATTTTACGTCGATATAAGTTAAAACCATCATGACGACAATACCCGCCGCCATGGCTATGGCTTGAGTTTTTTAATATTTAAACGAATCGCCGAATTGAATTTCGGCAGAGTAGTTCGATGCCGAATAAATAAACACAAGTCCTAAAGCGCCGAGAAACAGCACTATAAAAAGCGTGGGCAGGTCAAAATCGATTTTTAAACCTGCCTCGCTTATCTTTGAAGCGACAGTGAGCATTTTTTCCTTCCGCCTCAACCTTATTGCGCTCTGCTCAATCTCCCGCTCGGCTTTAAGTTGTTCTCTTTGAGCCCGCCTTTCACTCTTTCTGACTTTTGCCAGTCTTTGTTTTTCCTCTTTTACGAGGGTGTGTTCAATTTTTCTTTCACGCTTTTCGAGTTTGGCTACTTCCTCTTTTCGCACGACAGAAAATTCCGTCATAACAGCTTCTCCACGATAGATTTGAAATGCTCGCCTCTTTCGACATAACTGTGATATCGGTCATAACTCTTGGAAGCCGGAGAAAACAAAACGTTTTTTTCTTTGCCTGAGAGCGCTTCGTCGACGCATTTTTCCAAACTGTCGCAAACCGAAATATTTTTATACCCCGAAGAGACGGCGGCGTCGTATATACGTTTGGAATTTTCCCCGCACACAACGATACGCCTTATCGTTTTAGGTATATGTTTGAAAAGCTCTATATATTCCTCACCCTTATCGCTTCCTCCCAAAATAAGCACGGTATCGTCCTCGAATCCTTCGCAGGCGGATACGGTAGCGGACACGTTGGTCGCTTTGGAATCGTCGTAAATCCGCTTACTGCCCGACTCCGCTACGAGTTCCAGCCTGTGAGGAGGTTTTGTAAAGTTCTTTACCGCCTCGTAAATCTTTTCGTCCGATACGTTTTTAATTTTCGCAACCGTCACCGCCGCTAAAAGATTTTCCCTTTCCCTGCCCTTGAAATACAGTCCGTCCGTGGGAAAGAGACGGTTTCCTTTATACATAACGAAACCGCCCTCAAGATACGTCCCGTCGCATTTTTCCTCTATGGAAAAAGGAATAAGCGTACAATTGCATTTTTCTACCAATGTTTTAATCGTAGGGTCGGAAATATTCGCTACGCAAAAATCTCCCTCACGCTGATTTAAAAATATTCTTGCTTTAAGCGAAGCGTAAGTTTCAAAACTTTTGTGTCTGTCGAGATGGTCGGGCTCTATGTTTAAAAGCACGGATATCTCGGGCGAAAAGTTTTTAACGCCCTCAAGCTGAAAGGAGCTGACTTCCACCACAGCCACGTCGCCCGGTTTGAGTTTATCCGCCACGTCGCAAAACGGAGTGCCTATATTGCCCACCTGACAGCTGTTTATTCCTGCGTTTTTCAATATGGAGTTTGTGAGCATGGTCGTAGTGGTTTTTCCGTTCGTCCCCGTTATAGCCACTACCTCTCCGAAACAGCACTCGTAGCCCAATTCGATTTCCGATATGACCGGAACGCCCGAAAGCCTTAGCTCTAAAATTTCGGGTTTTAAGTTGGAAATAGCGGGAGATATGACAACGCAGTCGACGTCTTTAAAGCTTTCCGCCCACTGCTCGAATATCAAAAAATCCTTTTTGGAATAATCGTCGTCATAAACTTTGACAATCGCTCCCCTCTTGTTCAATAGTTTGGCGGCGGATTTACCGCTTTTGCCATAACCGTAAATCAAAACGGTTTTACCGTTAAAAATCATATAATTACCCCTGCCGCAATAAGCGTTATCGCTCCCGCCACAACGCTTACGGCAAAATAGACGGAAACGATTTTTGACTCCTTATATCCTTTAAGCTCAAAATGATGATGCAAAGGAGCCATCAAAAACACTCTCTTTTTTTTGATTTTAAATACAAGCACCTGAACAATGACGGATACGCAGCTGACGACAAACATAACGCCTGCAAACAATATCAAAAGCGGTTGGCGGCTGAACACCGCAACGGTAGTTGCTCCCGCTCCGAGCGCAAGCGAGCCCGTATCGCCCATCATTATCGACGACGGATAACTGTTGTGACACAGATATCCCAAAAGTCCGCCGACAAACGACGCCGAAGTGACGAGAAGTCCGAAAAGCTCTTTGGCATACGCCTCATTGCCGGCATTCAATGCGTCGACGTAATAGAAATAGAGCATTATGCCGAACGTCATAAAATACGCCAGCGAAACGTAGCCTGCAAGTCCGTCGAGTCCGTCCGTCAGATTTACTCCGTTTGTCATGGCGATATAGACAATCATAACAAACGGAATAATCACCCACGTCATATCGAAAGAAGCCGTTGTAAACGGGAGTCTTATCGACGTGCCGATATAAGGGTTGTTGTAACAAAAAAAGCCTAAGATTATAGCCGCTCCCACCTGACCTATTATCTTTTGATAGGGCTTTAAACCGAGATTTCTTTTAAATTTAATTTTGATAAAATCGTCCAGAAATCCAAGCACGGCATAGCTTAGAGTCGCCATAGCCGAAACAAGCGAAAACGTCGAATAAAAAATAAGCGGAAACACTATGGCGGGAATTACGAATATCCAACCGCCCATAGTGGGAGTTCCCGTTTTGGCTTCGTGCTGTTTGACGTATCCCAAAACGGTTTGCTCCGCTTTTTTTCTTGTCAAAAGTTTTTTTAATAAAGGTGCGAAAATCAATGCGAAAACGAAAGAAAAACACACCACGCCCAACGCCCACATACTAGCCTCTCGCACCCCTTCTCAAAACCGTTTCAAGGTCGCTATAAGGGATTTTCTTTCCCTTTATTTCCATATACGTTTCCGCGCCTTTTCCGGCAATGACAACGGTATCGCCTTCCGACATCTGATTCAATGCATATGAAATTGCCTCCGTTCTCGCCACAAACGTTTTGAGAGGACAAGTTACGCCTTCCGCTATCTGCGAAATTATATCCATCGGATTTTCGTTTCTCGGATTATCCGAAGTCAACACAACCTCGTCGCAGAGTGCCGATGCCACCTCTCCCATAGTCTTTCTTTTTGAGCTGTCTCTGTCTCCGCCGCATCCGAAAACGCAAATGAGCCTCGACTTCGTTATCGTCCTTGCCGTGTTCAGCACGTTATACAGTCCGTCGGGAGTGTGCGCATAATCGATAACGATAAAGCCTTTGCCGTTTTTGAGAATGTTAAATCTTCCGTCTATGGGTTTGAGTTTTCTTATTCCGTTTTTTATCGCCTCGTGCGACACGCCGAGACTTACCGCGCATATCATCGCCGCCAAAAGGTTGTATACGTTAAAAATTCCGTATAACGGCGAGTGAAGCGGAAGCACTTCGTCAAACAGATTCGCCACAAACTGTGTTCCGTCAAAATCGGGATAGACGTCGATGGCGAAAACGTCGCTCGGCTGTTCAAGACCGTAAGTTATCACGGGGATATCGGTAACGAGGCTTCTTGCCAGCTCGTCGTCGCCGTTGACAACCGCAAGCGCCGCATTTTGCGAATTGAAATAGCCGAGTTTCGTTTTGGCATATTCGTCAAAGTCTTTGAAAAAGTCTAAGTGGTCCTGCGTTATATTGGTCAAAACGGCTATATCCGCTTTTATACCAAACAGCTTTTTATAATAAATGGCGTGCGCCGACACTTCGGACACAACCACTTCCACCGCCCTCGCTTTCATATTCTGCAACAGTTTGTTGAACTCGTAAGGGTCGGGAGTCGTAAGTGATTCGCCTATCTTTTCATTCCCTATAAAATGTCCCAAAGTGCCGATGACGCCCGCATTAATTCCCGCCGAACGCAACAGCGACGAAAGTATGTGCGCGGTGGAAGTTTTGCCGTTTGTTCCCACTATGGACACGAATTTCATCGACCTTGCGGGATTGCCGAAAAAGTTTTGACAGATAATGCTATAAGCTTCCCTCGCATTTTCCACCATTACGTAAGGTGCGTCCGCTTTGCGCTCGGTGATAAACCCGACCGCCGTCTTTTTGAGCGAATCGACGAAATCGTGTCTGTCCACCCTCTTTCCCTTG
>ERZ779737.223-NODE-223-length-59174-cov-3.599976_pt1 | contig 59174 bp, 46 predicted proteins | sample MGYA00511889_ERZ779737 | MGnify/ENA primary metagenome ERZ779737 (study PRJEB29588, sample SAMEA2163575) | human gut metagenome | biome: human gut; feature: human-associated habitat; material: faeces | place: Denmark | collected 2008/2010 ... | reverse complement strand
GGACTTTCTGGAATTATGCAAGTTTTGTGTGCGTTTACATGTGTTTTATAACATAGATTAAGAAGTACATATCTGGTTTTAAAGGGCATTAAGAAAATATGATTAGTATATCCGCACACCAAGAAAAGAAGAAATGTAGGTTTCCCGTATGACAAAGCATTTTCCAATCACAGACTTCATGTTAAAAAGACATAGGAATCCCCCACAACGCCCCAGTATTCCAACAAAATATTGTATCTTTGCTCCGATTATATACTTGACACAACATGATAACTTTAAAAGAATTCTTTTCATTTAAAAAGAACCGCTTTTTCTGGCTGAATCTCATAGCCATGATTGTCGTAATAATTGGTGTATGCTGGGGTACCTTGCTCTGGCTGGACAGCTATACACACCATGGAGAAGCTTACATGGTGCCAAATGTGAAGAACAAAACATTGAACGAGGCTCAGCAGGCTCTCAGTAACCAGAAGCTGAAAGGGCTGGTTATCGACTCCAGCTATGTGAAAGGTGTCCCCGACGGCATGGTATTAGACCAAAATCCGGCAGGGGGAGCACGCGTGAAAGAGGGAAGAACGATTTATCTGACCGTCACCACTTCTAAGGTTCCTTTGGTAAAATTGCCGGACTTGATAGACAACAGTTCTTTGCGCCAGGCGGAAGCCAAATTAAAGGCGATGGGCTTCAAACTGACAGAACCGGAATACGTTTCGGGAGAGCAGGATTGGATATACGGTATCAAATACCGTGGAAGAAGTCTGGCTAGCGGAGATAAAGTTCCCCACGAAGCCATGCTGACTCTCTGCGTAGGCAACACGGCGATTCGTGACTCTCTTGCTATGGATTCTACACAGATTACTATCGATATGAATTCGTCTGCCAACAGTGAAGCAGAGGTAGATGACTCTTGGTTCTAAATCTAACCCCCTAAAGAAAAAGATGGCAGAAGATTTGATTGATTACGAACTGGACGGAGAGGCGCCAGACGATATTGAACCGATTCAGGGTGAGCCTGAATTGTATGAGCATTTCCGTACGGTGGTAGATAAAGGACAGGCTCCTGTCCGCATCGACAAGTATTTATTTGAGCGAATTGTCAACGCGTCGCGCAACCGGATTCAGATGGCAGCCGACAACGGCTTTGTTATGGCCAATGGGAAACCGGTGAAAAGCAGCTACAAGGTCAAGCCGCTGGACGTGCTGACCGTTATGATGGACCGCCCGCGCTATGAGAATGACATTATTCCGGAAGATATTCCACTAAATATTGTATATGAGGACGATGACCTGATGGTCATCAACAAGCCTGCGGGGTTGGTAGTACACCCGGGATGTGGAAATTACCACGGTACCCTGGTCAACGCCATCGCATGGCATCTGCGTGACGTCCCGACCTATAACCCGAATGACCCGCAAGTGGGATTGGTGCACCGCATTGACAAGGATACCTCAGGACTTTTGGTGGTAGCTAAAACCCCCGATGCGAAAACCAGTCTGGGACTTCAGTTTTACAACAAGACAACCAAGCGTGAATACAACGCGTTGGTCTGGGGGATTGTAGAACAAGATGAGGGTACCATTACCGGCAACATCGGACGTAATCCGCGCGACCGGATGCAGATGGCTGTCATGTCCGACCCGGAACAAGGTAAACACGCCGTGACACATTATCAGGTATTGGAACGATTGGGGTATGTCACACTGGTAAAGTGCGTACTCGAAACCGGGCGTACCCATCAGATTCGTGTACACATGAAACACATCGGTCATACCTTGTTTAATGATGAACGTTACGGTGGTCACGAAATCTTAAAAGGAACTCATTTCAGCAAATACAAACAATTTGTAAACAACTGTTTCGAAATCTGTCCCCGTCAGGCATTGCATGCCAAGACACTGGGCTTTGTACACCCTCGCACAGGAGAGGAAATGTTCTTCACTTCCGAACTGCCCGAGGATATGACCTGCCTGCTGGAACGATGGAGAACGTATATCAGTAACAGAGAATAACAACTATGAAACGTACAATTGCGATTGTAGCAGGAGGAGACTCATCTGAACATGGAGTCTCCATGAAAAGTGCAGAGGGTATCTACTCTTTTATCGATCAGGACAAATATACCCTCTATATCGTGGAACTGACTAAAGCACGCTGGGAAGCGATTCTTTCCGACGGCAGCCGTGCACAAGTGGATAAGAATGACTTCAGTTTCATGGATCATGGACAGAAAATCATACCCGACTTTGCCTATATCACCATCCACGGAACTCCGGGAGAGAACGGTATCCTGCAGGGATATTTTGAACTGTTAGGTATTCCTTATTCTACCTGCGACGTACTGGTTTCTGCACTGACTTTCAGTAAATTCACCTTAAACCAGTACCTGAAGGGCTTCGGTGTACGGGTAGCTGAATCCATGCTGGTAAACAAACGTCACGGCATCAGCGACGAAGATGTCATCGCGAAAATCGGCTTACCTTGCTTCATCAAGCCTAATGCCAGCGGCTCCAGCTTCGGTGTGACAAAGGTGAAAACAAAGGAACAGATTCAGCCGGCTTTGGAAGCTGCTTTCAAGGAGTCGGATGATGTGATGATTGAAGCTTTCATGGACGGTATCGAACTGGCCAACGGATGCTACAAGACCAAGAAAAATGAAGTGGTATTCCCTATCACGGAAGTAGTCAGCCAGAATGAATTCTTCGATTACAACGCCAAATACAAAGGCGAAGTAACAGAAATCACACCGGCTCGTCTCAGTCCGGAATTGACCAGCCGCGTACAGCAACTGACATCTGCTATCTACGACATACTGGGATGCAAGGGTATCGTGCGCGTGGATTACATCATCACAGAAGGTGAAAAAATCAATATGCTCGAAATCAATACCACTCCGGGAATGACGGCCACCAGCTTCATTCCGCAACAGGTACGGGCTGCCGGTCTGGATATTAAGGACGTTATGACCGACATTATTGAAGACCATTTCAATTAATTTTGTATCTTTGGAAAGAACAAGCCACTCAACATCATGAACATACCTGCAGAATTTGACGACATTCGTCCGTATACCCCCGAAGAACTTCCACAGATATTCGAGGAATTACTTTCTGACAAAGACTTTCAGGCTGTCATCCAATCGGTGATGCCGAATGTTCCTTTGGAAATGATTGCCGCACAATTGCGCCACTGCAAGACCAACCTGGACGTACAGAAAGCGTTTTTCCACAAGCTGCTGCACGACATCATGCAACAGCACAGTGACGGTTTCGACATGGATGCTTCTTCGCTTCCTGATAAGAACCAGAGCTATACGTTTATTTCCAATCACCGGGACATTGTACTCGACCCGGGATTTCTTTCAGTAGGCTTGCTGGACAACGGTTTCCCTACTACCGTAGAAATCGCCATCGGAGATAACCTGCTTATTTATCCGTGGATAAAGAAGCTGGTGCGAGTGAACAAGTCGTTCATCGTACAGCGTGCTCTGAGCATGCGACAAATGCTGGAATCATCTGCACGCATGTCACGGTACATTCATTTTGCCGTAACACAAAAGCAAGAGAATGTGTGGATTGCACAACGTGAAGGCCGTGCAAAAGACTCCAACGACCGCACACAGGACAGCGTACTGAAAATGCTGGCCATGGGAGGGGAAGGCGACATCATCGACCGTCTGAAGGAACTGCACATCGTACCGGTTGCCTTGTCATACGAATACGATCCGTGTGATTTCCTGAAAGCCAAGGAAATGCAGCAGAAGAGAGACTCGGAGACATTCAAAAAGAGCCAGGCAGACGACCTGACCAATATGCAAACAGGTATCTTCGGTTACAAGGGACGTGTACACTTCCAGACTGGACCTTGCATCAACGAAGAACTGGAAGCGCTCAGAGGATTGCCTAAGACGGAAGTCTTCACTCAGGTTTCTGCACTGATTGACAAATATATCCACCGTAACTACCGACTCTATCCGGGTAATTATGTAGCTTGTGACCTGCTGAATGGCACAGAAACATTTGCCGGGAAATATACTCCGGAAGAAAAGAAGCGCTTTGAAGCTTACTTACAAAAGAAGCTGGACCTGATTCAGCTCCCGAACAAGGACGAAGACTTCCTGCGCCAGCGAATCCTGACCATGTACGCCAATCCGGCTATCAATCACTTGAAGGCCATCGCACAATGAAGAAATTCGGCGTCATCTTATACAGTCTTCTTTGCATACTCCTTTTAGGGGCATGCAAAGAAGATGAATATGTCTATCCCAATGTAATCACCACTTTTATTGATGCGGCCACAGATGAAAGCGGTACACTACAGAAACTAATTACAGACAAAGGAGAGAGCCTGCAAATTCTCAACCGGGAAGGACTGGATGGTCTGACTCCAGACTCTATCTACAGAAGTGTATCCATCTATAAACCGAAAGAATCGGCAGATGAGGGACAAGCGACTGCCCTGCTCTATTCTTGTCAGCTTATTATTGCCGTGAAACCGGTCACAGTGGACAAACTACCGGAAGCGACCGCCAAGACTGACCCGTTGGATATTCAGAGTGTATGGAAATCAGGGAACTATATCAACCTGATTCTGTTGCCTATGGCTAAAGAGAAAAGCCACATTTTTCACTTCATTGACGAAGGTATCTCGAATAACGGTGACGGAAGCCGGACACTCCATCTGACACTCTACCACAACCAGAACGGAGATTATGAAGCATTCACCCGCAAGAGCTATCTTTCCATTCCTCTGTGGGCCTACGAAGGACAACTGACTCAGGGTGACAAGGTCGTGCTCCGCATCAACACCTACGAAAAAGGCTTTGTAAGCTATGAATTTACTTACTAAAACTACATTTATGATCAAGACTATTTACTTCATGTTCTTTATATGCATGTTTGCCGTAGCCATGGTGGCATGCAAAGGGAAATCAAACGACGACTTCAAGAACGTATCTGCTGATGAATTCGAAGGTTTTATCGGAAATGAACAGATACAGATTGTGGACGTAAGAACCGTAGCGGAATACAGCGAAGGACATATTCCCGGAAGCCTCAACATCAACGTACTGGATGAAAGTTTCTCAGCCAATGCCGATGAGTTGCTGAACCCGGAACAAACCATTGCTGTATATTGCAAAAGCGGTCGCCGAAGCCGGAATGCCGCAAAGATACTGGTCAAAAAAGGATTTAAGGTGTACAACCTGGACAAAGGTTTCGACAACTGGAAAGAGTTGGGTAAAGAAATCGAACAATAACCTCCTTATTTACAACAAGAATGCCGTGATATAAAAGAGTCTTGCTCTCTATATCACGGCATTTTTATGTAAACTCTATCTGATTACAAGCTTTGCAGCATACGTTTCAATACCACCGTAGCAGAAATTTCACGGTTGGCTGCTTCCGGAATCACCAGTGAAGTCGGTGCTTCAATCACATCGTCCGTTACAATCATGTTACGACGTACCGGCAGACAGTGCATAAAGAACGCATTGTTAGTCCACGACATGTGTTCGGTATCTACCGTCCAACTCATATCCTTGCTCAGAATCTTTCCGTAATCTTCCGGACAAGTTACACCCGGGCAAGCCCAGTTCTTCGCATAAATAAAGTCTGCACCTTCAAAAGCTTTCTTCTGATCATACTCCACCTTTGCTCCACGCACGAATTTCGGATCGAGTTCATAGCCCTGCGGATGAGTAATCACAAAGTCCACATCTGCCTCATTCATGAAATCAGCAAACGAGTTGGGTACAGCCTGCGGAAGCGCACGCGGATGAGGTGCCCATGTCAAAACCACTTTCGGACGTTCGGTGCGCTTGTATTCTTCAATCGTAATCAAGTCGGCAAATGCCTGCAAAGGATGTCCTGTAGCCGCCTCCATAGAGAAAACCGGTTTACCGGAATACTGAATAAACTGATTCAGAATCTTTTCCGTATAATCATCTTCCCGACTTTCAAATCGCGCGAAAGAACGTACACCAATCACATCACAATAAGACGCCATTACCGGAATAGCCTCCAGCAGATGCTCACTCTTGTCACCATCCATAATCACGCCACGCTCAGTTTCCAGCTTCCAGGCACCCTGATTCACATCCAGCACAATGACATCCATACCCAAATTACGGGCAGCCTTCTGCGTGCTCAGGCGTGTACGTAAACTATTATTAAAGAAAATAAGCAGACAAGTCTTATGCTTGCCCAACGCTTCATATTTATAACGGTCGTTCTTGATTTCAAACGCTTCTGCCAGGGCAGTCTTCAAATCGCCCAAATCGAATACATTGGTATAAGCTCTCATACGCAAAATTGTATATTAATTTATTTTTTCTCGCAAATATACTATAAAAATACAATACACCACTTATTTTATTCATTTTTTTCGTACCTGTCCGTCACCTTCCACAATCCACTTGTAGGTAGTCATCTCCCTTAATCCCATCGGACCACGAGCATGCAGTTTCTGGGTACTGATACCGATTTCTGCTCCCAAACCAAACTGAGCCCCATCGGTAAACGAAGTCGGCGCATTGACATAGACACAGGCGGCATCCACTGCCCGGGTAAAGAAAGCAGCCGCCTCTTTATCCTCTGTCACGATACACTCACTATGCCCGGAACCGTATGTATAAATATGCGTTACAGCTTCTGCTATATCATCCACCGTTTTGATGGCCATCTTATAGTCTAAGAACTCGGTGCCGTAACTTTCCAAGGTAGCAGGCTGCAACAATTCTGCCGGATAGTTTCCTTCCAAAGCCTGATAAGCCGGTTCATCTGCATATAGAATTACCCGGCTTTCCACCAAAGGAGCACACAATGCCGGCAAATCTGCCAAACGTGCCCGATGCAACAGCAGACAGTCCATGGCATTGCAGACACTCACTCTGCGCGTCTTGGCATTATTGACAATGGCGGCTCCTTTGGTTAAATCACCCGCCTTGTCGAAATACGTATGACAGATTCCGGCTCCTGTCTCAATGACCGGTACGGTTGCTTCATGACGCACATATTGAATCAGGTTGCTGCTCCCACGAGGAATAATTAAATCCACCCAACCTTCTGCATGCAGAAGCGCTTCTGTCGCCTCGCGGGTAGAAGGTAACAATTCCACGACGTGCGAATCGATACCAAACTCATTCAATACCTCATGAGTCAGCCGCACAATAGCACGGTTAGAGGCATCGGCATCACTTCCACCCTTCAGGATAGACGCATTTCCGCTCTTCAAGCACAAGGAAAACACATCAAAACTGACATTTGGACGCGCCTCATAGATTACTCCTATCACCCCAAACGGCACGCTCACCTTCTGCAAACGAAGTCCGCTGGGTACCGTATAAGCTTCTCTCACTATTCCTAACGGTGAAGGCAACGAAGCCACCTGACGCATATCGGCAGCTATTCCTTCCAGACGTTCCTGCGTCAGCTTCAAGCGGTCGTATTTCGGATTGGACGTTTCCATTCGCAGCAAGTCTTCCTGATTGGCTTTCAGCAGCACATCCGTTTTTTCTTCTATCTTGTCGGCTACGGCACATAACACTGTATTAATGGTCTGTGCATCCATCATCGCCAACTTACGAGATGCTGCTCGAACCGCCTTAAAAGTTTCATTCAGATTCATAATTGTTTTATTCAGATTGCAAATTATCGCAAAAATACAATTTCACACAAAGTTTCAAAGCACAAACGTCAAAATAATCTGCCATTTCATAAGAAATATATTCCCAAACTGAATATTTATTCCCGAAAGTTTCTTATCTTTGAAATAAATAAGAGAGAGAAAACTTCTGATTTATTAACCCTTAAAACATGTGACTATGGAAGCAAAAAATTACGATTCATTGACTGAAGTTTTCAGAGGAGATCTCTGGGAAGCTGAATTGATAAAGGGCTTATTAAAGTCTGCCGGTGTGGATGCCATGCTAAAAGATGAAACGCCATTGTCTGCCGTAACTTCTTCCTATGGAGGAGGTTCCGTATGCGTGCTGGTTAATAAGGAAGAAGAAGTATATGCACGAAAAGTAGTAGCCGAACGAAAAGTATGAAACATTTATTCTTAACCCTGATTGCATTTTTTTCAGTAGTCATTCCCGCGTTTGCACAAAACCTGAAAACAACCACATGGAGTTCGTATGGAGTTTCTTTCCAGGCTCCAGCCGACTTAGTAGTAGAAGATGATTCTTCCGAAGGATACATTGCCGGGAACGATACCTATTACCTCACCATCCAGCTTTTAGAGGGAGAAGGTCTGAAAAAAGAAGAATTAGGACAGGAATTAAAGGCTATTGCCACAGACGATGAAGTGACATCGCAAAGCAGCGTACAATCTTTTGAGCTGCCCCAGTTCCATGGTGTGCAGCTCAAAGGAAACTGTGAAGAAGAAAAATGCGTTTACAGTTACCTGCTAGCAAAAGACGGAAGCTGCGGCTTCTATGTTTCCATTGTATACCGTCAGGAAAATGACAAAACGCCAGAAACAATCCTGAAAAGTTTCCACATGGAAGAATAATCTTTTATGAGGAATATCATTTTGTGAAATAAATTAAAAAGGTAGCGTTTTCCCAAAGTTTATTTCGTATTTTAGAGCGATTTTTAAACAAAGAGCTGTTGATTTTTTGTGTCCTAAAGGCTCAAAACAGAAAAGGCATGTACATAGCCAAACGGGGAATTAAGTAGGTTCAGACTTATTTTGAACGATTTTTACTTGACTTTTGCCTAATTTATGCCTCTGGCTTATATGAATAAGTCTTTATTTTTGCCACAGATTCACAAGAAACCGATAGTTACAAGAAGACCTTGAATATGAAATTGACAAAACGCTTATATACTTTATCGCTTACAGTTACTTTATTCGTAACCGGTTTTTTGTTATCCGGATTTTCCACTTCCTGCACCGCGCAGACCGAAACAAACTCATCTCCTGCTTACAGCTGTATCGAAGTTCCTAAAAGTATCAGTTTTTGTGATACGGAAATAGACCTGACACGCTATGACCGACGCGAACGAATGGACCGGGAACTGATGGCATTTACTTACATGCACAGCACTTCCCTGCAAATCATCAAAAGAGCCAACCGCTATTTCCCCATCATTGAATCAATCTTAAAGGAACAAGGTGTACCCGATGACTTCAAGTACCTGATGGTCATCGAAAGCAATGTAAACCCGCTGGCACGGTCGGGAGCCGGAGCTGCCGGATTGTGGCAGTTCATGAGCGGCACCGCCCGTGAGTTCGGTCTGGAAGTCAATCATCATGTGGACGAACGTTATCATGTGGAGAAATCTACCGTAGCCGCCTGCAAGTACCTGAAACAAGCTTACCGTAAATTCGGTAATTGGGAAACCGTAGCTGCGTCCTACAATGCCGGACAAGGAAGAATCAGCCAGCAGCAGGAGAAACAGTACACAGACAATGCACTCGACCTTTATTTAGTGGAAGAAACCTCCCGCTATGTATACCGGATACTGGCAGCCAAGCTTCTGCTTACTGAGCCAGCCCGTTTCGGTTTTCACCTGAGAGCCAGCGACCTGTATCCTCCTATTCCTTATCGTACCATAAAAGTGACAGAAGATATTGACGACCTGGCACGCTTTGCCAAAGGCCAGGGCATCAACTATAGTTTGCTCAAGAGCATGAATCCCTGGCTTAGAGGAAGTTCTCTTCCCAATCACGGCGGAAAAGAATACCAGATTCGTATCCCCGACTCTACGGAGATGTATTACAATCCGAGGGTGACACACCCTCATAACCCCGCGTGGGTGAGTGAATAAAGACACATAGTTATCATTTTTTATTATAATCATTAATCCATGAAAAAACAATTAGTGTTAGGACTCTTAGGTGCCTGTGTGCTTTCGGGCAATGCACAGACATTTAAAGAATGGCAGGACCCGGAAATAAATGCCATCAACCGGGCACCGATGCACGCAAACTTCTTTGCGTATGAAAATGCAGAAATGGCTGCCAAGGCAGTCAAGGAAGACTCCAAGAACTTTATGAGCCTGAATGGAACCTGGAAATTCTTCTGGGTGCGGAATGCAGATGCACGCCCCACAGATTTCTGGAAAACCGGCTTCAACGATAAAGGTTGGGACAACCTTCAGGTGCCGGGAGTATGGGAAACTCACGGATACGGCGACCCTATCTACATCAACGTAGGCTATGGATGGCGCAGCCGTTTCGAAAACAATCCTCCTTACGTACCGACTGAAGAAAACCACGTAGGTTCTTACCGTCGTGAAATCATGGTTCCGGCCGACTGGAAAGGCAAAGACATCATCGCTCATTTTGGCGCAGTCAGCTCGAACATGTACCTGTGGGTGAACGGTAAGTTCGTAGGCTACAGCGAAGATAGCAAACTGGAAGCTGAATTCAACCTGACTCCGTACCTGAAACCGGGACAGAAAAACCTGATTGCTTTCCAGGTGTTCCGCTGGTGCGACGGTTCCTACCTGGAAGACCAAGATTTCTTCCGCTACACTGGAGTAGCACGCGACTGCTATCTCTATACCCGCAACAAGAAACGCATCGATGACATCCGCGTGACTCCCGACCTGGACAGCGAATACAAGAACGGTTCACTGGCCATCAACCTGAATTTGAAAGGAAGCGGAAATGTCAGTCTGGAACTGCTGGATGCCCAGAACCAGACCGTAGCTTCTACCGAAGTAAAAGGTTCAGGCAATGTTTCTACTACACTTCAGGTAGAAAATCCGAAAAAATGGAGCGCAGAAACTCCTTACTTATACACACTGCGTGCTACACTGAAAGACGGCAGCCAGGCCAGCGAAGTTGTACCTGTGAAAGTAGGTTTCCGCAAGATTGAACTCAAAAACGCACAGATTCTGGTCAACGGCCAGCCGGTGCTCTTCAAAGGTGCCGACCGTCATGAACTGGATCCGGACGGCGGATACGTGGTTTCACGCGACCGCATGATTCAGGACATCCAGATTATGAAGAAGTTCAACATCAATGCCGTAAGAACCTGTCACTATCCGGACGACAACTTCTGGTACGAACTCTGCGACAAATACGGTATTTATGTAGTGGCCGAAGCCAACATCGAATCTCACGGAATGGGATACGGCGACAAGACACTGGCCAAGGAACCGACTTACAAGAAAGCGCACATGGAACGCAACCAGCGCAACGTACAGCGTGGTTTCAACCATCCGAGCATCATCTTCTGGTCATTGGGTAACGAGGCCGGATACGGTCCGAACTTCGAAGCTGCTTACGACTGGATCAAGGCAGAAGACCCAAGCCGTGCCGTACAGTACGAACAAGCCCGCATCGAAGGCAAGACTGATATCTACTGCCCGATGTATGCCAACTACAAATGGTGCGAAGAATACAGCAAGGACGACAAATACCAGAAACCGCTGATTCAGTGTGAATATGCACACGCCATGGGTAACTCACAAGGTGGATTCAAAGAATACTGGGACTTGATTCGCAAGTATCCGAAATATCAGGGTGGATTCATCTGGGACTTCGTAGACCAGTCTATCCGCTGGACAGGCAAGAACGGCAAGATGATTTATGCTTATGCCGGCGACTTCAACCGCATGGATGATTCTGGCGACAAGAACTTCTGTAACAACGGACTTATCAGCCCTGACCGCAAACCGAATCCGCATGCGTACGAAGTACAGTACTTCTATCAGAATATCTGGACAACTCCAGGCGATTTGGCAAAGGGAGAAATCAAGGTATACAACGAAAACTTCTTCCGTGACTTGTCTGCATACGCACTGGAATGGGAAGTACTGAAAGATGGTAAGGCTATCCGCAGCGGACGCATTGAAAACCTGAACGTGGCACCTCATCAGACTGCCAGCGTGAAACTTGACCTGGGCAAGACCTGCCAGTGCGGTGAATGGCTGCTCAACGTGAAATACATCCAGAAGAACCGTGAAGGCTTAATCCCGGCCGGTTTCGTAGTAGCTAAAGACCAGCTTGTGCTGAATCCGTACAAAGCACCGGTTATGGAACTGAAGAACGTAGCTGAAACCAACCAGCAGGTAGTTGAACCGCAAATAAACCCGAACTATCCGGACTACATCACTGTAGAAGGCGACGGATTCTATCTGGAATTCAGCAAACGCAACGGTTATCTTGACAGATACGATGTAAACGGAGTAAACATGCTGAAAGAAGGTGAAGCACTGACACCGAACTTCTGGCGTGCTCCGACCGACAACGACTTCGGTGCTGGTCTGCAGAACAAATATGCTGCATGGAAGAACCCGGGCATCAAACTGACTGACTTCAACTACAAGGTAGAAAACGGACAGGCCATCGTAAACTCTACTTACGACCTCAAGGAAGTATCTGCCAAGTTGTATCTCACTTACCAGATCAACAACCAGGGAGCAGTGAAGGTGACACAGAAGATGGTAGCCGACAAGAATGCCAAGGTATCACCGATGTTCCGTTTCGGTATGCAGATGGTAATGCCGAAGTCATTTGAAAAGATTTCTTACTACGGCCGTGGTCCGATAGAAAACTACAGCGACCGTAACCATTGCACTGACCTGGGAATCTACAACCAGAATGTAAGCGACCAGTTCTATCCGTACATCCGTCCGCAGGAAAACGGCAACAAGACTGACATCCGCTGGTGGAAACAGGTGAACATGGCTGGAAACGGACTGATGTTCGTAGCTGAAGCACCGTTCTCTGCTTCTGCTCTCCACTACACCATCGCTTCACTGGACGACGGTACTGAAAAGAAACAGAGCCACTCGTTCGAAGTAGAAGAAGCTGACCTGACCAACCTGTTGATTGACAAGGCACAGATGGGCTTAGGTTGTGTCAACAGCTGGGGTGCACTTCCGGAAGACAAGTACATGCTTCCTTACGGAGATTATGAATTTACGTTCATCATGACTCCGGTGAAAGGCTATATCGCACACGAATAAATCAGTACAACATATCTGATTCACTGTAACGCCTCGGTTTTCAAAGCCGGGGCGTTCTTTTTATCTCCTTACGCTACACCATCTCTTATCACACGAATAGCTTTCCATCAAGAGAGAAACGCCTCAGAAAAGAGAGCACAGTCTATTTTCACTTTCTACGTTTTCCACGCCGGAGCCTTACGTTTCCACCTGCGGAAACATACGGTTCCGCCCCCAAAAACCTACGTTTTCGCTTTGGGAAATATAAAAAACGGGCCGAAGTTTATCCCAAAACTCCAGCCCTTATCATAAAATAGAAAATGTATGCAGAATAATTATCCTTCCTTGTCCGCTCCTTCCTTTGGAGGTATGGTAGACGCATTTCCATCGCGTACAGCCATGTAATGCGGTGACATAATTTCCACGCCCTCTTCGTTGAAGCGATCTTGAATGTTCTGATGCAATGCCGAATAAATATCAGCCAGCCGGTCTGCATCCTTGATATACGCATTCACCTGATACACCGGATACCAGTCGCTGAGCGAGGTGGAAAGTACAAACGGACGCGGATCGTCCACCACTCCGGGAGTATTCAAGGCAGCTTCAATCAGAAGTTTGTTGACCACTCGCCACGGCACGTCATAACCGATGCTTACCTCCGAATGGATAATCAGCCCATATTCCCGGGCCGACTGGCTGAAGTTCACCGTATGCGAAGACATGACAAAGGAATTAGGAATGGTCACCACCTCATTTTTCGGGGTACGGATACGTGTGACCAGCGGAGTTTTCTCCACCACATTTCCCATCGTATCATTCAGCTTAATACGGTCGCCAATCTTGAAAGGACGCATGTAAGTAATCACCAGTCCGGCAATGATATTGCCAATCACCGTACTTGAACCAAGCGATACAATCAAACCGACAAATACGGATATTCCCTGGAACACACCGGAATTGGAACCCGGCAGATACGGATAAATCATGGCTATCATAAACGCATAGAGCAAGAAACGGACAATATGATAGGTAGGCATCGCCCAGTCGGGATAGAATCCGCTCAATTTCAACCGTTCGGACTGTACTTCTTCGGCCAGGTAACGGAAAAAGCGTACCAGATATTTGATGGCCATGTAAATCACGAAGATAGTGAACAGGTTCGGAAGGTAGTCGAGTATTCCGGTAAGAATGCTCTTCACCGGATTCCAGATGTAGGAAAGCAGCCGGTAGGCCAGGTTCTTAGTCTGCGGGAAAATGGAGAACAGCAGCGGAACCGTAAGCAGCAACTGCAGGAACATAAACGCATAACGTACCAGATTGGCCAGGAATATCAGCAGTTTCACCTGCTTCCTGGTGTCCAGCAACTCATACCCCTGAATGGAGAAGGGTTTCAGCCGCGTCTTTTCCAGTCGCATAATACGCAGCTTCAACTTACGGAACAGCCAGTTGGTTCCCCAGAACAGAAGGAACTGCCCCACAATCACCAGCACGAAATAACCAATCCGCTTGAACAGCTGCATCAGTCCGTGCTCTTCCTTCATCACCTTCAATTTTTCGATAATAACCAGCCGATTCTTCGCGGCCAGCTGGTCGCGTGTACAGCTTTCCCACAAGCCGTCCTGGTCTGTAAAGGAAACAAGGACTTTATTGTCATACATCACATCCGTTACGATGTCACTGGTCTCAATGTACACCGAATCAGGCTTCAGGTTAAAGTGTTTATCCAAAGCTGTAATGTCATTCGCCACGTTTTCTGCACGCTGCTGGGGAGTATGTCCTCCTCGCTTGGCATAAAAATAAAACAGCGTATCCCCATCTACTACAACCGGAACGCCCCGTGTTTCATGACGTAAGGAGTCGATACGCCGTCTCTGGCTGGCCAGCTTCACCGAATCGGCAGTATATGCAGCCAACTTCATCTGCTCAATCTCCATCCGGAGATTGGCTTCATTCAAGCGGGCAGCCGCCAGTTCCTTTTTCACAGTCGACAAGTGAACCGAATCTGAGTCCGCCGTTACCGCCACGTTTGAACCAGGCAGACTGTCTGCTCCGAAAATATCAAGTACCTTTTCCACTACCTGAGCCGATGCTCCCCACACAGAGAAGCCAAGCAGGCACAGACAGAATAAACAAAATCTTTTCATGATGCCATAAATTGTTATTTCCGGCGATAAAAATACGAATAAAAGGCACAAAATAAAATGGTCCATGAACAGAAAAAACTTCCTTCATGAACCATTTCTTTGCTTCGACAAATTCAGCTTATCGAATATGCGCTATACACTTCCTTAATTTTGTTCTTCCATAGACTTGGCAATACCCATTTCCAGTCCTCTCAGCTCAGCCAGCCCTCTCAGACGGCCCAGACAAGAATAGCCTGGATTGGTCTTCTTCTTCAAGTCGTCAATCATCTGATGGCCATGGTCCGGACGCATCGGAATAGACACCTTGCGGCGCTGCTGCATAAGCAGGAAGTTCTTCATTACATGATACATATCGACGTCACCCTCCAAGTGATTCGCTTCATGGAAGTTGCCTTCTGCATCGCGCTGTGTGCTGCGCAGGTGTACGAAGTTGATGCGGTCGCCCCAGCGTTCCATCATACCAGCCAAGTCGTTCTTGGCACTGACACCCAGTGAACCAGTGCAAAGACACAAACCGTTGGATTCATTAGGCACGGCTTCCACCAGCTTGCGGAAATCTTCTTCCGTACTCATGATACGCGGCAAGCCCAAAATAGACTGAGGCGGATCGTCCGGATGAATCACCAGCTTGACACCCACTTCATCGGCTACCGGGCAGATTTCTTTCAGGAAGAAAATCAGGTTAGCACGCAACTGCTCTGCGTCAATATCCTTGTAACGGTCCAGTTCATGCTGGAACTGCTCCAACGTAAAGCTTTCTTCCGAACCCGGCAGTCCGGCAATCATGTTACGGGTCAGGCGATGAATTTCTTCTTCGTCCATCTGCTCGTAACGTGCTTTTGCCTTGGCCTTTTCTTCTTCCGAGTAGTCCTTTTCAGCTCCCGGACGTTTCAGAATAAACAAGTCGAAAGCCACAAACGCCGCACGTTCAAAGCGCAGAGCTTTGGAACCGTCGGGCATGGTATAAGCCAAGTCCGTACGTGTCCAGTCAAGCACCGGCATAAAGTTGTAAGTCACAATGTAAATGCCACATGTGGCCAGGTTACGCAGACTTTCCTTATAATTCTCGATATACTTCATGAAATCGCCGGTCTGCGTCTTGATATGTTCATGCACCGGCACACTCTCTACCACACTCCATGTCAAGCCGACTTCTTCAATCATCTGCTTGCGTTTCATGATTTCTTCTACCGTCCAGACTTCACCGTTCGGAATATGGTGCAGCGCATTGACGATACCCGTAGCACCTGCCTGCTTGATGTCCCACAAAGACACCGGATCGTTCGGGCCGTACCAGCGCCAGGTTTGTTCACATAAATACATAACGTTTCTTTTTAAAGGTTCATACTTCAATTAAATAGAGAAGGCATCAAATCCGCCGTCGATGACAGCCACCGTACCTGTCACAAAGTTAGAAGCGTCACTAATCAGGTAGTGAATGGTGCCATACAAATCTTCCGGTTCGCCGAAACGGCCGAACGGAGTGTGAGCCAGAATCGTTCTGGAACGGTCGGTCAGTGAGCCGTCTGGATTAGTCAGCAACGTACGGTTCTGCTCGGTCAAGAAGAAACCCGGAGCAATGGCATTCACACGCAAGCCATCACCAAACTTGATAGCCAATTCGCCTGCCATGTATTTTGTAAAGTTGGCAATGGCTGCTTTTGCTGCACCGTAACCTACTACACGTGTCAACGGACGTAAAGCAGATTCAGAACAGAAGTTTACGATAGAACCTTTTTTCTGTTTCACCATTACATCGGCAAAGACCATCGTAGGCAATACAGTTCCGAAAAGGTTCAAATCGACTACTTTCTTGAAAGCATCTACCTGCAAGTCGAAGAAAGTCTTGTCCGGTGCAATGGTTGCACCAGCCATATTTCCACCAGCAGCATTCAACAAGACGTCAATGCGTCCGTACTTTTCCAGAATGTCTTTCTTGTTCTGTTCCAGCACTTCCTTGTTCATTACGTCTGTATAGAGGAAGGTAGCTTCATGTCCCTGAGCTACAATCTCATCTACCAGTGCTTTACCAGCTTCTTCACTGCGGTCGAGTACGACCATTTTTGCACCTTGTGCAGCCAAATACTTGGAAATACCTTTTCCCAACACACCGGCTCCCCCAGTCATTACAACTACCTTGCCGGCCACGTTAAATAATTCGTTTGCCATAATAATCAGATTTGCAATAAATTGGATACTCTATTATAAAATTGATAATTCTCTTTCAACAGAATGTCTATCGGTAGCAGATTCACCACCTGCGGTTTTTCATCGAACAGCAACAGCCGGCTCAAAGCCTTCACTCCGTTATAGCCCTGGAGTTCCGGACGCTGCGCAATCAGTGCCTGCACATACCCCTCGTTCAGTAACCGCACATTCGGGTCAATCAAATCATAGCCTACCAGCCGAATCTCGTGCTTCTGCCGCTTTTCCAGATAATCCCCCAAAATATAGCAGGAAGAATTGAACGTAACCGCTCCACGAATGCCCGGATGATTTCGGAAAGCCTCATCCAGCACCTGCTCGTTGTGAGCCTCATCGCCTATCCATAAATCTACCTCCACCAGATTCACCTCATACCCCTGTTGTTTCAGGTATTGCAGAAAGCCGGAATAGCGTTTCTGCCCTTGGGTGGACATACTGCCTTTGTCATGCTGAATATGAGCGACCAGAATATCTCCCTGAAAGGCCATGGAAGCCAATAACATACGGGCTCCAATCTCTCCCCCGGCCACAGAATCCGTGCCATAATAAGCCAGACGGCCCTGCTCTTCTATATCCGAGTCGACATACACATAAGGAATCTCACGCGCATCCAGATGTTCGGAAAGCTGGATAACAGCCTCCTTGAAAAGCGTACCGACAATGACTCCGTCCACCGTTTCAGTCATCTCCTGTAAATAGGAAACAGCCTGCTCAAAGCTGGCCTTGCTGTACTGGTCAAAAGTCAGCACGGAAACCTTCACTCCATAGCTTTCCCACTCCTCTTCTGCCCGACGAATGCCATATTCCATCGCACTCCAGTAATCCCCCGGACGGAAATCCGGAATCAGTGCCACCAGATAACACGGCTTCTTCACCGCTAACGAACGCGCTATCAAGTTAGGCTTATACCCCACCTGCTCCATGATTTCCTTCACTCGCCGGATGTTCTCTTCCGACACGCGTCCACGGTTATGGATCACTCTGTCCACCGTACCAACCGACACATTCGCCAAGCGGGCAATATCGGTAAGACGTATGTTTTTATTTTTCTGCATAACTACTTCCGTTTAGTGAAATGTTACCTCCGCTTTTCTTCCATTCTTGCCCGCAACACCTAAATCAACCAGTTTATTATAGATTTGCACTCCCAGATATTCTGCAGACTTCTGTGTAAAATGCAGCTGGTCCTTCTGGAGTTCTGCCTCTGACATGTCAATCACATAAAAATTTTTATCCTCCTTAGACAGCTGAAGCATAGCCCTCTCCACGTCCTTATTATATTGTCGATTTACTCTTGATACTGTACCGCAGATAAAAGGCAATTGATTATAGTGCTTACTTCCTGTTTTTTTGACCAAGAAGTCACGTACATAGTTCACCAGTTGTTTTAAATTCTGATAATAATTCTTGCCACATTGACAATCACTCTCTCCCTGATGCCATAAAAAAGCTTTCACCTCATACCCCTCAGGCAAAGAAGCCAATGTAGAGTCAACAGCCAGGGAAATCGTCTCAGTGAAAGAGAGCAGTAAAGATTTTCCTCCTGTAAGGGTAGAATGATTTTTTGCTAAAAATTCGGGAGAAGCATTCCAGTATTTTTCACTATTACTGCGACAACCTGTATCAATTGCGGTCCCCCCTAACGACCATTTCACCACATAAAATGGTTTCTGTATTGCCAGCTCCAGGAAATAATAAGTTACCGCATCATAAGCCCATTTGTCAGGCTGAGCTGGATTATTAATTTTAGGCCAGAATAATTCAAACCCATCAGTCATGAGTTGCCCCGCACTACCATACATCCAGTGGCAATACTTATATTTATTTGCCTGAATATAAGCCGGTAAAAATTCATTTAAAATACGCCCATCTGTATTCGACTGTCCTGCTGTAAGAATCACTGTAACCGGTTCTTTAGCATTAACACCAGTAAAACTCACCGTCCAGCATAGAATAATCGTAAAAAGAAAATATTTCATAGCAGATTAATCTAATAAAAAACTCTTTTTAATTTAAAAACGCATGTTTGTGTGTGCGGACACGCATTTATTGAAAAAGAAAACGCGTTACCGCGCACACCTCAATAAGAAATATTCTTGATTTCATTGCAAAGAAGGGATTTATTCATGAATTATACAAATGGATTTCTTCTTTTAACAGTTTTTTCAGTCATGTATCTGGAGTTTTTCGTTCCTTTGCGCAACTAACACAAACACAATAACATGAACCCGGAAAATCACTACACAGAAAGACTATCCCTCACCGCAGGACAATTGCAACAAGTAAAGAAGCAAATCTTCCGCATCAGCATGCTACGCCTTGCTTTGTTCATAGCAGGAATAGCAGGACTTTACTTTTTCTTTAATCAAACCACTCTGCTAATTATCTGTATCTGTCTTACCTTCCTTCCGCTCTTTATTTTGGTAAAAATACACAACCGTTTTTTTATCCGCAAAGAATGGCTAGAAACACAGGCACGCATCATACAAGAAGAACTGCAAGCCCTTTCCGGTGATTACAGTTCTTTTGAGGACGGGAAAGAATACGTCAACCCAGAGCATCCTTATTCATTCGACCTGGATATATTCGGACGACGCTCCCTGTTCCAATCAATCAACCGTACCTGTACTTTTTTCGGGAAAGTCCGTCTGGCAGAATGGCTACAAAATCACCTGCATGAAAAAACTTCCATCGAAAAACGGCAGGAAATGATACGGGAAATCAGCGAACACACCTTGTTCCGCGAACAGTTCCGCGTGGCAGGATTGGTACACCACGGCCAGTCATCCGATGGCGAAAAAATACAGGCATGGAGTCAAAGTCCCGCACAATACCTGCACGCCGGATGGGTAAAAGTCTTTATCTGGGGGGTACCAGTTATTAACAGCCTCCTGTTGATAACTTCACTGGCAGGATGGACTTCATTTTCCTGGTTGGGACTTTCATTCGGTATCTTCCTGGTTCTTAGCTTTGGAATTATCAAGCGGGCCACCTATATACAGGAAACCTACGGAAAACAGTTGAAAAGCCTGAACGGATATGCCCGACTCATCGCTCTGGCAAAAGCAGAAAACTGGAAGTCAGCTGGCATGCAGGAACTGATGGAACGGTTCAACCTGAACGGCCAGTCACCTATACAGGCTTTGCAACAATTATCCAAAGAACTTGACCGGCTGGATTTACGCAACAACCAGTTTCTTTATGTGTTATTGGAAGGAAGCATCTTTTTCCAACTTCAGGAAATCGTCCGCATAGAACGATGGAAAGCACGCTACGGACAGCATATCAGCAAATGGCTGGAGACCGTAGGCGAATTGGATGCCTTATGTTCACTGGGTACCTTTGCCTACAATCATCCGCAATACACCTACCCGGAACTGACAGAAAAGCCTTTCTGCTTTCTGGCCACACAAATGGGGCATCCCCTTATGCCAGCTTCCCAATGCGTGAAAAACGATGCCACCATTCCGTCGCGTCCGTTTTTCCTGATTATTACCGGAGCCAATATGGCCGGGAAAAGCACTTACCTGCGAACTATCGGCGTGAATTACCTGCTGGCCTGCATCGGAGCCCCCGTATGCTGCGAAAAGCTCAAGCTTCACCCGAATCAGCTCATTACCAGCCTGCGCACCTCTGACTCACTTTCCGACAATGAATCATACTTCTTTGCCGAACTGAAACGGTTGAAACGCATTATCGACCTGCTAAATCAAGGACAGCAGCTATTTATTATTCTGGATGAAATATTGAAAGGGACCAACTCCATGGACAAACAAAAAGGGTCTTTTGATTTGATTCGTCAGTTTATGCAGCTGAAGGCCAACGGCATTATAGCCACACACGACCTTCTGTTAGGAAGCCTCATCAAACAATTCCCTGAAGAAATACGGAATTACTGTTTCGAAGCTGATATAAAGGAGAATGAACTGACTTTCTCCTATAAATTGCGTGAAGGAGTGGCTCAAAACATGAACGCCTGTTTCCTGATGAAAAAAATGGGAATTATTCTACAAGAATAAAAGATATGAAAACGGCCTTCTAAAAGTATATGGCATACTTTTTAGAAGGCCGTCCTTATCAAGAAAAGTTTATTAATCTTCTACTACCTGGAAATCTTCTTTTCCAACTCCACAAACCGGGCAAACCCAATCTTCAGGAATATCTTCAAAAGCTGTACCCGGAGCAATTCCACCTTCTGGATCCCCTACTTCCGGATCGTAAACCCAATCACATACTGTGCAAATGTACTTTTTCATAATCAGTCAGTTTATTAAAACAATAATTAGTATCTATTCTCAGTTTAAAATGATAACAAATATAGAAAGAATTTGTTTAATCTCGCATTTCCAATAACATTTTTTTTAATTCTTCCATTCCTTCGGAAGCCCCTTTCTGAATCACATGTACCGCGCGTCCGGAAGCAATACGTACTTCCTTAGGGTCTATCAGATAGACTGGTACCCCGGAATGTACATAGTTCAGCAAACCGGCAGCGGGATAGACATTCAGCGAAGTACCAATTATCACAAAAATATCTGCTTCATCCACATAATCAATAGCAGTTTCAATCATCGGCACAGCCTCTCCAAACCAGACAATAAAAGGCCGGAACTGCGAGCCATCGGGTGCCTTATCTCCCATCCGCACCTCATATTCTTCCGGCTTAAGTTCTTTTATAAAACGCGGATTATTGGGCTGAAAGCTGGAAGTCACCTTCGTAAGTTCCCCATGCAGATGAATTACCTCTGTACTCCCTGCACGTTCGTGCAGATTATCCACATTCTGGGTAATCACGGTCACATGAAAATATTTTTCCAGCTCTGCTAAAAGTTCATGTCCTCTGTTCGGCTTCACCTCAAGCAGCTGTTTTCTGCGTTCATTGTAAAAATTAATCACCAACTTCGGATTGGCAGCATATCCTTCAGGGGTAGCCACCTGCTCCACCGGATACTGGTCCCAAAGCCCTCCTGCATCACGAAACGTACTGATTCCACTTTCCGCACTCATGCCAGCTCCTGTCAATACTACCAGATTTTTCATCTTCTTATCCTCCTGATTTTAGATACATTATCATTAAAAAGTTTCATCGTCCAAAAATAAGAAATTTTATCAATCAAAATTCCTCACATTCACAGAAAAAAGATACCTTTGCTCCCCGTTAATCATTTATTAATACAAAATCTGTTTATGGATAAATTTAGCTACGCCATTGGTCTGGGGATTGGCCAAAATCTATTGAGCATGGGTGCTCGTTCAATTGATGTAAATGACTTTGCACAGGCTATCAAAGACGTATTGGAAGGAAACCAAACTGCAATTTCTCACAATGAAGCACGTGAAATCGTCAACAAATATTTCACTGAATTAGAAGAGAAAATGAACGCAGAAAACATAGAAAAGGGAAAGGCTTTCCTGGAAGAAAACAAGAAAAACCCGAACATCGTAACCTTGCCAAGCGGATTGCAGTACGAAGTAATCACTGAAGGGAACGGTAAAAAACCGAAAGCAACCGACCGCGTACGTTGCCACTATGAAGGTACACTGATTGACGGTACATTGTTCGACAGCTCTATCAAACGTGGTGAACCGGCTGTGTTCGGTGTGAACCAGGTAATCAAAGGATGGGTGGAAGCACTGCAGCTGATGTCAGAAGGAGCCAAATGGAAACTCTACATTCCGTCAGACCTGGCATACGGTGCACAAGGTGCAGGCGAAATGATTCCGCCTCACAGCACACTGATTTTCGAAGTAGAATTAATTGAAGTATTATAAAACATAAAGCAAATGAAAAAAGGTACATTCTTTATGATGCTTGCCGCTGCAGCCAGCCTGGCATCATGTACAGCACAGGGACCGAAAGCAAACCTGAAAAGCGATGTAGACTCTTTGTCTTATATGATGGGTGTAACAAACACTCAGGGATTGATGGAATATGTACAGGGTCGTCTGGGAGTAGATTCAGCATATGTAGCAGACTTCATCAAAGGTCTGGAACAAGGTTGCAAGGAAACTGACGCTAAGCAGAAAGCTTATTTGGCAGGTATGCAGATTGGCCAGCAGGTAAGCGGTGACATGTTCGACTACAACAACCGTCAGATCTTTGGACAGGATTCTACTCAGGCTTTGAACAAAGATAACTTCCTGGCTGGATTCATCGCTGCTGTAAAGAAACAGAGCATCGTAACAACTGACTCTGCAAGTGCTTATGTACGTCTGAAAGCAGAATTGATCAAGTCAAAAGCATTGGAAGCTAAATATGCAGACTACAAGAAACAGAATGAAGAATTCCTGGCTAACAACAAGAGCAAGGAAGGTATTCAGACAACTGCCAGCGGTTTGCAGTACAAAATCATCACTAAGGGTACAGGAGCTTTGCCTGCTGACACTTCACGTGTAAAAGTAAACTACAAAGGTACAATGATTGACGGTACTGAATTCGACTCTTCTAAAGAGCCTATCACATTGGCCGTTAACCGTGTAATTCCGGGATGGACTGAAGCACTGAAGATGATGCCAGTAGGTTCTAAATGGGAATTGTATATTCCTCAGGAACTGGGATACGGTGCACAGGAAGCTGGTAAAATCAAACCTTTCTCTACTTTGATTTTTGAAGTAGAACTGGTAGACATTGAAAAATAATTTCACTGTATAACTGAAACAAAATCCCCGCTTTGTTCAATAAACAAGGCGGGGATTTTTATTTCTGACAGTTTTTTTAATCTCCATACCAAAAAGAGAGACAACTCTCCACAAGATAAAAGAAAAATCACTTATTTTGCCTACGAATCACTTTTACACTTATAAATGTAACACTATGAAAATGAAACTAGAATGCTTGGCATTGTTTGCCGTATTCTGCCTCCCTCTATATGCACAACATGTGTATGACATGGCTCGTTTCGGTATTCAACCGGGAAAGAAGAGCAATATGTCAACTCGTATGGAGAAGGCACTTGCAAAAATTAGAAAAGAAGTAAAAGAAGGCGAAACAGTAACCTTACGCTTTCAAAGCGGGATCTATCATTTCTATCCTGAAGGAGCTGCAGAACGTACTTATTATATCTCCAACCACGACCAGGATAATCCTAAAAAAGTGGGACTGGCACTGGAGGATATGAAATCGCTGACAATAGAAGGAAACGGGGCAGAATTCATCTTCCACGGACAGATGATTCCGTTATCCCTTCTCAGAAGCACAGACTGTACCCTGCAAAATTTCAGTATCGATTTTGCCAACCCACACATCGCTCAGGTAGAAATTGTAAAAAATGAAGGAGAAAAAGGAATCACCTTTCAACCTGCACCTTGGGTTAACTACCATCTGACCAAAGACTCCATATTTGAGACTAAGGGAGAAGCTTGGAAACTTCACCCTATGTCAGGTATCGCTTTTGAAAAGGCTAGCCGACATATTGTATACAACACCAGCGACATCAGCTGCCCGACCAAAGGTTGTTCTCTAGTAGGAAAGAATTTGATACATGCCCCTAAATGGAAAGACAAACGGCTTCCGGCAGGTACTATTGTCGCCATGCGTTCATGGGACCGTCCGACTCCCAGTATCTTCTTGTCACATAATACCCGGACCACAATAAAGAATGTCAAGGTACACTATGCACAAGGCATGGGATTGCTAGCTCAACTATGCGATGACATCACGATGGATGGTTTTGGTGTATGCTTGAAAGGAGACAACGACTCCCGCTATTTCACCACTCAGGCCGATGCAACCCATTTTTCTCAATGCAAAGGAAAAATCACCTCTGTCAACGGATTGTATGAAGGTATGATGGACGATGCCATCAATGTACATGGAACCTACTTGAAAGTACTCCAACAAATTGACACTCATACTCTCAAAGCCCGCTATATGCACGACCAAGCTTGGGGATTTGACTGGGGATTCCCAGGCGACAGCGTACAGTTCATCCGTTCAAGAACCATGGAACTGCTAGATGGAAAGAATTGTATAGAACGCATTACAGCCTCAGACAAACCGACAGCAGACGGTGCCCGTGAGTTTATCATCCGTTTCAGTCAGCCACTTCCTGAAGCTTTAAACGAACAGACTGACTTCGGCATTGAAAACCTGACATGGACACCAGAGGTTTATTTTGCCGGTAATACCATCCGCAACAACCGCGCCAGAGGTTCTCTGTTCAGCACACCTAAAAAAACAATCGTAGAAAACAACCTGTTTGACCATACTTCAGGAACAGCGATTTTGTTGTGTGGTGACTGCAACGGCTGGGATGAAACCGGTGCCTGCCGGGAGGTAATCATCCGTCACAACCGGTTCATCAATGCACTGACCAATATGTTCCAATTTACCAACGCCGTGATTTCCATTTATCCGGAAATTCCCGATTTGAAGCATCAGGTAAAATATTTCCACGGAGGAAAACCAGGCGCCATCCAGATTACAGACAATGAATTTGACACATTCGATGCGCCCATCCTATACGCCAAGTCAGTAGACGGACTAATCTTTAAGCAAAACAAGATTAAAATGAATAATGCCTACCGACCTTTTCACTGGAACCAAAACCGATTCTTACTGGAAAAAGTAAACCAGGTAGAAATCACCGAATAACATTAAAAAACGGGGCCTTAAAAGCCCCGTTTTTTATTACCATCCTGCATGCTCTTTCTTATTCTCATGCACAATAGTCCCCCTATTCTTTTCACCAGTATAGTTCCATTCTATCTCATCTACATATTCTTTTCCCTGATAGCTGACTACAGCCTTCAATATATTTTTTCCTTGAGCCAGCGTCACTTTATCAAATACATAGTGTACCTCTGTATATCCTTTACGAATGCCTTCCAAAGGTTTCCCGTTCAGGTATACCACCGGAGTTCCAATATTGGAATACACGGTTACGGAAGTTTCTTTTCTTTCTCTGTCCACATTACGGCGCTGTGTCAGATAAAGTACAGGTTCCTTACTCCAATTAGCTTTATACCAATAATAGGAATCCTTCTTAATCTTACGGTCGAAAGTCACCATTCCCTTCAAGTTACGTGCAGGAACTCCTCCACGCTCCCACATAGGCACAGCAAAATCAAACATATTCCACAAGTAAGAAGCAATAATGTAAGGATGTTCGGCAATCACGCTCCACTGATACTCATGCACTTTTGTCTGGAAAGTTTCAGGATAAAAAGGCTTTCCCCAGTTCAAGGCATCTCCTAGGTATTCAGTTTGATGCTCCAAATTCGCATCCGCCCCATACTCTGTCAACATCAGTTTCTGCCAGGGGTAATTTTTTTCCAAACCTTCCACCCAAGGTTTGATATCCTGTATCTTCCTTTCATACCAGCCAAAGTAGCGGTTCATCCCTTGAACGTCTGCATTCTGGTTCACCGGATGTTCAGCATGTCCATACCCGTTTACTGCAGCCGTATAACGGTCCGGATCATCCGTCTTACATACATCATGCAACGAACGGGTCAATGCAGCTGTGTAACCATGCGGATGATACACCTCATTATGAATTCCCCAAATATAAATGGAAGGGTGATTAAAATTCTGTCGAACCAATTCTCGCATCTGCTGATGGGCATTATCCCATTCCTGCCCTGTCACCCTATTTACAAAAGGAATCTCAGCCCAGACTATCAGTCCCAGACTATCGCATTTAGCATACATATACTCTGCCTGCTGATAATGTGCCAGGCGAATGGTAGTAGCTCCAATATCCATAATCATGGCTAAATCCGCGTCATGTTCCTGATTTGTCAACGCACTGCCTTTTCCCCACCAGTCCTGATGGCGGGTTACTCCATACATGGGATATTTCTCTCCATTCAGGAAGAAGCCTTTCCCGGCCACAATTTCATATTTACGGATACCCAACGGCTGTACCACTTCATCAATCACCCGTCTCTCCTGCTTCAGACGGGATACTACCTTATACAAATAAGGATCTTCCCGTCCCTGCCACAAATGCGGACACTTTAATTGGAAAGAAGCTGTATACGACTGCATTCCTTGCGGAGTCAGTTCCAAACTGCGTACATGCTTCTTCACCAGTTTGCCTTCCGCATCATAGATTGCATTCTCCAGTTCCAGTGCTTCCGGTTGCAAGGAAGCGTTGTCCAGCTTCACCTTTACATTTACTTCCGCTGCACTTTTCGACACATTTTTCTGGGTAATATAGACTCCCGGAGAAGCATAATCTTCCACCGCAATATGGCAAGGCTCTGTCACTACCAACGACACCGGGCGATAGATTCCTCCATATACCCCAAAAAGGCTGTGGTTCACCGGAATGACATCCGGACGAGCCGTATTGTCAGCCTTCACTACAATCTCATTAGCCTCACCATACTTCACCTGCTTCCCGATTTCACAGACAAAAGCGGAATATCCTCCCTTGTGTGTACCCACCAGATAACCGTTGACATACACTTCCGTGCAAGTACCTACACCTTCAAAGCGCAAGAACAAGCGCTTCCCCTTCATGGTTTCGGGAATCAAATAAGTCTTACGATAATAAGCCTCCCCCTCATAAAAAGAGTTTGTCTTCACCTGCATATCCTTCGCATTCCAGGTATGAGGAATGGTAACTTCTGTCCACTTACCTTCCCACTGAGCAGCTGCCTTCATCATGTCTGTCGCAAACGGCCCTTTTTTAAACAGCCAGCCATCATTAAAACTGATTACCTCTCTTGAAAAAGCGCCTGTCGTGCACAGGCCTGCCAACAGGCACACTCCTATAATCTTATTCAGCTTCATTGTGCTGCCATTTGATACAATTCACATCCGGCCATCAGGAAAGCTCCCACGCCATACACTTCCGTCATGTCGCGAGTCACTTTCCTGGGGTCGGCGCCAATAGGCTGTACATATCCCAACTTCCCATTCTTTTCTACCGCATCGGTCAAAGCTTTCCAACCTTTTTCCAAGACCGGCAAAAAAGCATCTTTGTCCAGTAAATGCTGGTTTACCCCATAAGCAAGTGCATATACGATGAATCCTGTCGCACTGGTTTCCGGTGAAGGATAAGATGCCGGATCCAACAGACTGGCATGCCAATAACCGTCAGCACTCTGCAATTCGGCTACTCTCGTAGCCAGTGTCACAAATAATTCCTGATAAAATTTCCGGGAAGGCTCATCTGCAGGCAATGCTTTCAGGATTTCAGCCAGTCCGCCAAGTACCCATCCGTTTCCACGACCCCAGAATACCTTCTTCCCGTTTGCTTCCTGTTTACCTATATAGCGAGTGTCACGATAAAAGAGATTTTCTTCTTTGTCAAAAAGCAAATCATAGGTAGCCTTGTATTCACGATTCATAAAATCAAGGTACTTTCTGTCTAAAGTCTGCCCGTAAAGTTTGGCATATACAGGAGGCGCCATAAACAACGCATCGCACCATGACCAGCGTGTCAAGGTTTCCATCTTGCCATAATCCAACTGCATGGAAGCCATCGGCATATTCTCTACCACCCAGTTAGCTCGTGCCATTACAGGTGTAATCATCTTCTGTTCTTTATATTTCTGATACAAATCAATGAAAGGCTGACCCACGGCAATAAAGTCGGCATGGTACATCCATTTCCCCATCTGAAAATGATTGCGTCTTCCTATCTTCAGAAGCCAGTCATAATATGTTCGGTTACCATCCTCCCCTTCTGTCAGCTCTGCCCAGTCTATCATACCCATGTACAACGCCGCATTGGTCCAATCCAAATCACCATGTTCATGACGTTTGTCCGGATTGGCTATCTGCCAATCCGCCACACGCTTCATTACTTCCTTTATTTCCGATTTTCTGAAATTCGTCTGTCCCCAAACTGTGAGGGTTGAAAACAACAGACAGGCACACATCCAAAAATGTTTCATAGTTTTCTTTAAGTTAAAGTAGCCTTATACTTGTCATCGGCTTCTTTTAGGTTTTTTAATTTCGATTTTAGTCTCTCGTATTTCTTAATCAATGAGTAAGATTCATCGTAACATTTTATCCATCACAAAAGTAGCAAGGAAAAATCTCCCCATCCTTAACTCTCTGTATGGAATCTGCCAACCTTTTCTCCTTTTGGACGAATAAGACACATTCTTCGGACGAATTTAGCCTTCTTTTTCCATTCCATCAAAAGCTTATCTCTTTTTTCATTGAAAGTCCTTTTTCCGATACTTTTTTTCTTACTTTTGTAGTTATGTAAAAGTTATTAACAGGGTTATGAAGAACATCGCATCAGGAATTATTGGATTGCTATTCATTTTTACATGCCAGGCTCAGAATCTTTACTTCAAACATTTAGGTATTGCGGACGGGCTATCGCAAATCCGCATACAAACCATTTATCAAGACGAGATAGGAGCTATATGGCTGGGAACCAGTGAAGGATTGAATCGTTACAACGGTACTAGTGTCAGCAGTTACTCCATTCCTGCAGAATTCCAGGCTTTTTCCACAGACGGAATCGATCAAATATGCGGTAACAAAAAAGGAAAACTCTATGTAAAAACGCAAGGAAAGGTATGCAGCTTTGACTTGCATCAAGAAAAGTTCACTATTCTGATTGAAAAAGGAGTAAAAAGCCTTTTTTGTGAACAAGATACCTTATGGGCAGCCTGTGAAAATGGCATCTATTATTGTACCGAGCAGGAAAAACAATTGAAACAATTCACTTCATTTCCATCACATCTCCGTCAGGCAACTCGTCTTTATGTAAAAAATGATACAATATGGGCTATAAGTCCTACACACTTGTTCGCTATTCCACGTAAAAATGCTTCCCAACAAATTGAATTCGCTACATTCAACAATGATGCCAGATGTATATTTGTAGACCATTCCAATAATATATGGATAGGAAGCTGGAGTGGAGTATATCGTATCTCTCCTTCACGCCACACTACCACTCACTATACTAATGCCGAAGGCAAGTTATCTGATGATCAAATACGCAGCATCACTGAAGACAACTTCGGAAATATATGGATTGGGACCTTTAGAGGCTTAGATTGCTATCATCCTCAAACCGACTCATGGAGTCACTACGTGGAATATGGAGACTCTCCTAATACTTTAAGCCACAACTCAATTCTTGACCTTTACAAAGACAAACAAGGCAATATTTGGGCTGGGACTTACTTTGGAGGAGTAAACATTTTTAATCCAACCCCTGAAAAAAATTATTTCTACCACGCCAATCCGCTTCGAACAGACTGGCTTAACTTTCCCGTAGTCAGTAAAATGACCGAGGACCTATCCGGCAACCTGTGGATCTGTACCGAAGGAGGCGGACTTAATCAACTAAATTTGCAAACTGGAAAATTTACTCATTATACACACCAACCCGGAAATCCACAAAGCATAGGTAGCAACAACTTAAAGTCTATTTATTTTGACCCTACAACAGAGATATTGTATGTGGGAACACATTTTGGCGGACTTTATATCTTTGACACCCGAACTAAACGGGGACATAACTTACATCACCAACAAGGAAATCCTAATTCCCTTCCCCATGATATCGTAAACAGCATCCAACCTTATCGAGAAGGGTTGTTACTGCTTACTCAGGGAGGAGTCGTATACATGGACAAAAAAACAGAAAAGTTTTCTGAAATCAGTCAAGACCCCCAAATTAATCAATTGGTAAAAAAATCTTTTACCTATGAGACTTTCTTACTCGATAGTCATAATCGCTTATGGCTGGGGCTGTCGCGTGGAGGAGTCATTTGCATAGATCTCACCACTTCACACATTACAAAATATTTGGCAGCTCCTCTTTCCTCTGGAGGTGTATCTCATATCTTTGAAGACAGATACGGAGAAATTTATGTAGGAACTACTGGAGCTGGTATGTTCCATTATCAACGAAAAGAGGATACATTCAAGCAATACAATATACAGAACCAATCACTTCTAAGTAATTTTTGTTATTATATCGGAGAATCTAAAGCCAAAAACTGTCTGTATCTTATTCATGGAAATGGCATTTCCTTATTTAACACACAAACAGAAACTATAGAAAATACCTACAGACTTTTCAATCAAAGCTATAGTTTGGGCTCTTGCCTGTTTAGAGACAAAAGAGGCTATTTATATATAGGAGGAACTAACGGTATGGCTGTTCTTAAAAAAGAGACAACCGAAACACTACCCCCACATCCACATTTTGACCGACTTTCCGTCTTCAATAATACAATACGACCTGGAGATGAAACCAAGATATTATCCTCTATATTAGACCAAACTAGAGAAATTCATTTAAAACATAATCAAAATAACCTTACAATTGAAATAGCCACATACAGCTACATAGATGACGTGCATTCCAGTTTTGAATACACCTTGGAAGGATTCGACCAAAGTTGGAACCGCATGCAGGGCAAGCATATCACCTACACCAATCTTCCACCGGGAAGCTATACATTAAAGGTTCGTCCGGTTATCTCTGGAAAAGGTCAGGTAAAAGAGGCCTGTCTGAATATTCATGTGGCTCCTCCTTTCTATGCCAGCACCTGGGCTTATTTATTATATACCTGTATTATAGGAGGTCTGATATTCGTTTTTCTTTCCTTTATCATACGGCAAACCAAACTACGTGCTTCGCTAGCCTCAGCACAAAAGGAAAAAGAACATATTGAGGCCATCAATCAAATGAAAATCGACTTTTTCACCAATGTATCTCATGAATTCAGAACTCCGCTAACCTTAATTCTAGGACAGCTGGAAGCCTTAATCCAAACGGAAAACTTACAGAATACTGTTCATAACCGATTGGTACGCATCTATAAAAATGCATGGAATATGCGGAGACTCATATCCGAATTATTAGATTTCCGCAAACAAGAACAAGGATGCGTCACACTACGAGTGGAAGAACAGGAACTGGTGGAATTTATCAAGCAGACTTGTCTGCCATTTATTGAATATGCACACCAAAAAGAAATAAACTTCAAGATAGATGCACTAACAGAGCATTTACCGATATGGATTGATCCTTTACAAATGCAAAAAGTAATATCCAATCTTCTATTAAATGCCTTAAAATATACTCCATCCAAAGGAACTATCACCGTAAGCATCCGGAAAATCAAGAACCAGGCTGTCATCACCGTAGCCGATACAGGATGTGGAATAGCAGAAAAAGACCTTACGCAAATATTTGAACGGTTCTATCAGGCAAAAAATAATTCAGGTAACGTGCCTACCGGTACGGGTATCGGATTGTCCATTGCCCAAAATATCATAAAACTACATCATGGTACAATCCTGGCAGCCAGTAAACAGGGAGAAGGAAGCCAGTTTACCATCAACTTGCCTCTCGGCCAGTCACATTTCAGTCCAGATGAACTGGTTCAAGCCACAGAAGAATCCGTCATTCTTTCACAGGAAACTGAACTTCCTCTAATTCCTGCTTTTGCAGAAGAAACTGATGAAAAAGAAACGGAACCTTCAGAAGAACATAACGAAAAAGAGAAACCCATACTGCTATTAGTCGAAGAGAACGAAGAGTTATGCTCCATCTTAAAAGAAGCATTGGAAACAATCTATGAAGTGTATGTGGTTCATAACGGAAAAGAGGGCTGGGAAAAAGCACAAGAAATTCAACCTGAACTGGTCATTACAGACCTGATTATTCCTGAAATGTCCGGAAAAGAATTATGCTATAAAATAAAAAATAACATTGAACTGGCCCAAGTATCTGTGATTCTCATCACAGGTCAGATGTCTACTGAACAAATGATAGAAGCATTCCGTTTTGGGATAGACGACTACATCATCAAGCCGTTTGATATCAGAATGTTACTGGCACGTTGCCGCAATTTACTGAAAAACAAAAGTCGTTTGAAGGCTTATTATACCAATAAGGCAATACCCGAGACAAGTGCCGAAGATGCCATCAGTGAAAGTGACAGAAAGCTATTGCAGAAATGCATTGACATTATACGCGAAAACTTTACAAATCCTGATTTTGATGTAGCAAGCCTGGCCAACGCTCTTTGCATGGGCCGTAGCAAACTATATACTAAATTTAAGCAATTGGTTGGTCTTCCGCCCAACGAGTTTATTCTAAAAATCAAACTAGAAGAAGCTATGTCCCTTCTGAAAGAACATCCGGAACTAAATATTTCAGAAGTATCCATGCAAGTGGGATTCTCGTCTCCACGTTACTTCAGCAAATTATTCAAAAACTTCTTCGGAATCACTCCGCAAAGCATACGCGGAAAAGGAGAAAAAACAAATTCCATTTAAACACATTTTCTTTATAACATAGCCAGCAAACGTCCTTGGAAAAGCATGCCCCCTTCCAAGGACGTTTCCATGTTTCCCTCATCAGAAACAAATAGTTCATACCTAAAACCTATAGAATAGTAAAAACGACGCATTTATTTTTAGACAAGAAAAGTAAAATATAACTTGTCCTATTCTCAAAAACAAATTATGTTCTGTCATCCTTCCCATACATAACCTTCATCTTTCATTTTCTCCTATCGTACAAGCTAAAATATCATACATAAGGAATCTATCACAGACGTTAAATTCATCCTTTTTCATTGTTTTTATACACTAAACATCCAAAATACTGTACAAAATCGTCCGAAGATATTAAAGTAGAAACATCTCAGAAAATTAAAGAAAGCAAACAATTTTAAAGATTTTACATTTGCAACGTTCTGATTGACCTTACGTATAAGGCTACTTTGGAAATAAACACTTTTTGTTAAAACTAAATTATCCCGTATAATATGAAAAGCAAAAACATCTTTACATTGAGTACTACACTTTTTGTACCCCGAGCCTTTATACACATGACCTATAAACTATAAAAACATAAAATAGTAACTATATACTTAATTCTGCAAAGACAGTTGAAAAATCTTAATCTAACATTAATCTATTATGAAAAGAAAAACCTCTTCTGATTTTTCGAAAAAGTTTTTTGTCTGTGCCCTATGTACACTTCCAAGTATTGGAATCGCGGCAAGTTCAACAGACAAGGGTATTCACTCCGAGAATGATGTTACCTGGACAATTCAACAGACAGGAAAAACTGTGACCGGAGTTGTAACGGATAACGTAGGTCCGGTTATTGGAGCAAACGTTTTGGTAAAAGGAACAACCAACGGAGTAATTACAGACTTCGATGGAAAATTTACCTTGTCAAATGTACCGGAAGGTGCCATCCTACAAATCTCTTTCATCGGCTACCAGACTAAAGAAATAAAAGTAGCTGGAAAAACGGATTTCACTGTTCAATTAAGCGAAGATTCCGAAACACTGGAAGAAGTTGTAGTAGTTGGTTATGGTTCACAGAAAAAAGTAAACCTGACAGGTTCCGTGGGTCAGATTGACTCAAAAGTACTGGAATCTCGCCCTATCACAAGTACCACAAGTGCTTTACAAGGAACAATTCCTAACCTCCAGATTACGAATACCAGTGGAGAACCCGGACAGGGTGCTTCTATCAACGTTCGTGGAACAACTTCTATCAATGGTGGTAGTCCTTTGATCCTGGTCGATGGAGTAGAAATGAGCCTGGATTTGGTTAACCCTAATGATATTGCAAACGTTACGGTTTTAAAAGATGCCGCTGCATCTGCTATCTATGGTGTACGTGCTGCGTTTGGTGTGGTTTTAGTTACTACCAAGAACCCTAGCAAAGCAGAAAAAACCAACATCAGCTATTCCGGTAACTTCTCATTTGCGAAACCGTCTATCATGCCTGAATTTATTACCAGCCAATCACAATTTGCAGAATGGATGAACCAGGCTTGTATCAATGGTAACACTCCGACCAAATACCGTGATGAGACTATCGAAAAAATGAAAGCGTATGAAGCCGATCCGAACAATAACCCCGAATATGAAGTATTGAATGGACAGCTTTACTACTATGGCTATTCAGATTTCAAAGATATTATGATTAAAAATGTAACTCCTACACAGCGTCATAATATCAATATTTCCGGAGGTAGTGAAAAAACTCGTTTCTATACATCTATAGGTTATCTGAACCAGGAAGGTCTCTACAAAGTAGGTGATGACAATTTCAAACAATTAAATACGCGTTTAAATGTAGAGAACCAGACAACCAAATGGATGAAATTAGGATTTAAAGCACTGTATAACTACAGTACACAAGACAAGCCGTTTACATACGATGGTAAAGACGTATGGAAGCGTGTCATCTATTCATTACCTACAGATTTCATCAAGCCTTGGACAAAAGACCCAAGATACCCGGAATTGGATGATTTTGAAGGATTATATTCAGAAAACAATTCATATTCCATCCTGCAGAACGGTGGTCGCAACAAATACGACCAGCATGACATTTGGTTAACAGCAAGTGCAGATTTTGATATTTTGAAAGGATGGAAAGCGCATGTAGATTTCAACTATAATCTCAACTACAAGAAAGCTTCTGAACACTCCAAGCCTATTGAGTTCTTTGACAGTTCATTCAATAGAACATACGGCCGTACCTCTACGAATTACTATAAGATGACGAATTATAATAAAAGCTATTATTCTTTCAATGCTTATACAGACTACGAAAATACATTCGCAGAGAAACATTACCTGAAGGCCATGATTGGTTTTAACCAGGAGCTTACCAAATATTCAACCTTCAGTGGCAAGAGATACGACATTTTAAGTGGTGAAAAGCCTTCATTAGGTCTTGGCTCCGGTAATCATGAAACCACACAGGATGGTTACGAATGGGCATTGCGTGGTGCATTCTTCCGCTTGAATTATATCTACAATGACCGTTACTTATTCGAATTAAACGGACGATATGATGGAACATCACGTTTCCCGTCAGACAATCGTTTCGTATTCCTCCCTTCTTTCTCTGCAGCTTGGCGTGTCAGTGAAGAAAAGTTCATGGAAGGAACTCGCGGATGGTTGGACAACTTGAAACTACGTGCCACATACGGTATCTTAGGAAACCAGCTTATTTCTTCAAGTGACTGGAGTGGAAATACAAAATACTATCCATACATTCCGTTTATGAGCCAGGGAACTTCTAATTACTGGTTGTTCGGTAGCGAATACGCCACTGTTATCAACCCGGGTAATTTGGTAAGTTCAGACCTGACTTGGGAAAAAGTAACCACCATGAACTTCGGTGTGGATGCCACATTCCTGAATCAACGTTTGGACATGAGCTTTGATTATTATGTACGTACCACATCCGACATGTTAATTAAAGTAGCATATCCGGCCGTACTGGGAACAAGTGCTCCTCCTGCTAACGCTGCTGAGTTGAAAACAAGAGGATGGGAGTTCAGCTTGACATGGAGAGATCGTATCGGTGATAACTTCTCATACGACTTGGGCTTTATTCTTTCTGACTCACAAGCAGAAATCACTAAATACAGCAATCCTAGTGGAGATATCAGCACTTACTACGAAGGAAAGAAAGTGGGCGATATTTGGGGATACCGTGTAGAAGGCCTTTTCCAGAGCAACGAAGAAGCTGCAGAATGGTATAGCCAGAAGGATATTGCCAATGTACAATGGGGAGCTGGAGATATTAAAGTCAAAGACCTGGATGGAAATGGAGTAATTGATGACGGAAACGGCACATTAGCAGATCATGGTGATAAAGAAGTGATTGGTAATACAACTCCGCGTTATCAATATGGTATCACAGCCAACTTTACATATAAAGATTACTACTTGAATATCTTCATGCAAGGAGTTGGCAAACGTGACTTCTGGCCTGGTGATGAAGCTTTCTGGCCTGCTGCAACCCAATATTATAATGCACAGAAATGGCATGTATACGATTCTTGGACACCTGAAAACCCTGGAGCATACTTACCAATTGCTCGTGCAACAGATGCCAGAAACAGAAATGTACAGACTGACCGCTACTTACAGAATGCTGCATATTGCCGTATGAAGAACATCACTCTTGGATGGAACTTGCCTAAACAATGGATTAACAAGATTCATTTAGCAAACGCTTCTATCTACGTAAGTGGAGAAAACTTGTTCGAGTTCAGCAAAATCAAAGGTCCGTATGACCCGGAAGCAGCAAGTGGAAACGGTGTTATGCTTTACCCATTCATGAGAACTTATTCATTTGGTGTTAATCTAACTTTCTAACAAATAATACTTATGAAATCTTTATATAAATATATGCTTATAGGAGCAGCCTTTTCATTGACGGCTTGTAACGATTCTTTTTTGGATCGCACTCCTACCAACAACCTGACCGGAGACGTATTCTGGCGTACTACCAGCGACCTTGAGTCATATTGTAACGGAATTTACAACCAGGCTGCGAGCAATGGAACCTATCGTTTCATGATAGGTTTCCATAGCGATGCCTATTCTGTAAAAGTAACAGGTCCTTACTCTATGGAAGCAATGTCAGACAACTTTGCCACTATGGATGCCAGCCAGACTTGGGCTGCTGCCGTAGCTGCAGGTATCGAAAACCAGCCTAACGGGAACCCTAATTATGCAAGCTGGGACTGGCAACTTTTACGCCGTATCAATATATTCCTGGAAAACTACCAGAAAGCACAAGGTTCAGAAAGTGAAATACAAGCTTACCTCGGTGAAGCCTTGTTCTTCAGAGCATGGTTCTATTTCTATATGGTTCAGAACTACGGAGATGTTCCATTGATCACCAAATCACTGACAGAACAAGATATGGATATCCTCATGGGAGAACGTACTCCACGAAAAGAAGTCATGAAGCAGGTACTTAAAGACATCAGTGATGCTTGTACCTACCTTCCTGCAGAAAAATGGGGGGACAACCGTCTGACAAAAGGAGCTGCTCTTGCTTTGAAATCACGCATTGGCCTTTACGAAGGAACTTACCGGAAATACCACAATTTAGGAGATGAAAAAGAATTCTTAGATGCGTGTATAGCCGCAAGTGAAGAATTGATGGGAATGGGATATGAAATCTACAACACAGGAAATCCCGAAAGTGACTATACCCAATTATTTACTACTGACGATTTATCAAACAATAAAGAAGTTATCTTCTATCGTAAATACGAAGCAGGACTAAAACGTCACCGTATGTGCGGTTACACCGTGAACTTGAGAAATGGAGGTACGAAAGATTTCGTAGATGACTTCTTATGTGTATACGAAAAGAACGGACAAAAAGTTGCTAATCCTGTGGCAATAGCCGCTCAAGACAATGCTTACAGCGACGAAACACCTGAAGAAGAGTTTACAAATCGTGACCCACGTCTGAGTCAGACATTCCTCACTCCAGGAAACAATGCAGCCAAAGCTCTATTCAAAGATGCCAATTTAGGAAAATTCACCTACCCTCGTTTGGGTAATATGACCAACTGGCCAACACTGACAGGGTATCATCCTATCAAATATTACATTCGTGAACAAGATAAAAAAGGATTTGACGCTGAAACTCACGACTATCCGTTGTTCCGTTATGCCGAAGTATTATTAAACTATGCTGAAGCTAAAGCAGAACAAGGAGAATGTACACAAGAGGTATTGAATAAAACCATTAATGTACTTCGCGACCGCGTAAATATGCCTCACCTGACTGAGAATCCGGAAATGGACCCTAAATATGCCGGTTATGGACTTTCTTCATTATTGATTGAAATCAGACGTGAACGTCGTGTGGAACTCAGTTTTGAATATTTGCGCTATCAGGACTTGATGCGCTGGGCATGGGGAGACAAGCTGAAAGACCGTGTATTAGGTATGCGTCTGGAAGATTCAGCATTCAGTGATCCACGTTATGGCCATAAAGATGAAGAAACTGGAGAAACAAAAATTGACATTACTAAGGCTGGAACTCCTGAAGCAGGGAAAAACCCGATTTATGTAGTAACAGTAAATGGCAAACAGTATATTGATGCATACGGAGGTACCAACTATGCCGCAGAAAAACGCTCTTTCAATCCAGAAAAAGACTATCTGCGTCCTATACCCGCCTCTGCAACTGCTGCCAATCCAAACTTAGGTAATAATCCTGGCTGGAATCAATAAATCAGGAAATAAGACCCCATAAACTGCGGGCTGTACTTACGAATGAAAGTTTTGAAGTACAGCCCCATTTTATTATCTTTATACCATAAAAACACTTCATCTACTCTATTATGAGAAAAGTTCTTACACTACTTTTAATTTTCTGCTTCTGGCTGGGATATTCCTGTGTTATCCAAGCCCAACACATCTCGCAAGAAAACGAGTTTGAAGCATTAATGCAAAAAATACGACAAGATTTTGCGCAAAATCCTGACATCACACAAGGACTGGAAAAGTATAACGTCCAAGACGGCTCCTTCACCGATGTAGATTATGCCAGCATCCAGCGTACCAACTGGCCTCCACTAGTACATATCAACCGCATTTCGGACTTTGTTTTTGCCTATACTAATCCCGAGAACAGATATTATCAGAATGAGGATTTGTATAATAAGATAGAAAAAGGACTTGAGTACTGGCATGAACGAAATCCATGGTGCCATAACTGGTGGTACAACCAGATTGCAGAACCGCAGGCTTTAGGCGTGTTACTCATCCAGATGCGTACCGGCAAGAAACAACTTCCTCATGAATTGGAAAGTAAACTATTGGAACGTATAAAAAAGGATGGAGGGAATCCGGCCAAATGGACGGGAGCCAACCGTACAGACATTGCCCTCCACTGGATTTATCGGGCATGCCTTTCTAAAGATGCCGAAACGCTAGAGTTTGCACTGGAAAATGTCTATAACCCGGTAGTCTACACTACAAAAGAGGGATTCCAGCATGACAACAGCAACTTTCAGCACGGGCAACAATTGTATATCGGAGGATATGGAGATGAAATATTGAAAGGAGTCACTCAGGTGGCCATGTACACACGAGGCACACGCTTTGCCATACCTCAGGAGAAACTGGACCTCATCAGCAAATTCATGCGGGAAACATATTATCCGACCATACGAGGAAAATACATGTTGTTTGATGTCATGGGACGCAGTGTGAGTCGCCCAGGCGTTCCCGACAAATCGCATACAGCCTTATTTGCACAACGTATGGAAATTTTGGATACAGTTCATGCACAGGAATTCAGAGAAATCATTTCACGCTTGAAAGAGGAAAAACCGGCTAATTATGCCATCAAGCCTCAACATACACATTATTTCCGCGGAGATTATTCACTACATGTGCGTCCAGAATACACCTTCGATGTGCGACTGGTTTCCAATCGTACTGCCCGTTGTGAATATGGCAATGGGGAAAACCTGAAAACTTACTTCATGTCCGACGGATGTACCAATATCGTACGGAGGGGAAATGAATATAAGGGTATTTTCCCATCGTGGAACTGGAGCCGTATTCCAGGTACTACGGCCCCGCAACTGAAAGAAATTCCACTTGCAGCCAGCGACTGGCAAACACCGGGAACTTCTGATTTCGCCGGAGGGGTGTCCGACAGTTTATACGGAATTACGACCTACCGCTACATGGATAATTACAAAGACATACAGACTGGAGCACACAAGGCCTGGTTTTTCTTTGATGAAGAAATCGTATGCCTGGGAGCAAACATTTCTTCTACAGCTTCTGAAAAAGTATATACCACAGTCAACCAATGCCTTGCATCATCTGAACCGGCATCTATTTCTCTTTCCGGAAAGATGCAATCCATGGAACGAGGAGAAAAACATTATAAAAATCCTGAATGGATATGGCATGATGGCATAGGTTATCTATTCCCGAAAGGAGGAAACATTGTGGCCGGTCAGCAAATACAGAGTGGTACTTGGTACGATATCAACCATAGTATCGACCGGAAAGAAGAAATACAAAACGATGTTTTCACCGTATGTATAGACCACGGTCTGCAACCTAAATCCGGAAGCTATGCATATATAGTACTACCTGATAAAAATACTCCCGAAGCAGTAAAAAAATACAATCGTAACAATCTTGTGGAAATTCTTCAAAATGATGCTGATATACAAGCTGTCAGACACAAAGGACTTCATATCTGGCAGATAGTGTTCTATCGTGCCGGTCGTTTTCAGCACAAGGAGATGTCCATTGAAGTAGATAAACCTTGCGCATTGATGATTAACCAAACCAAAGGACACACTCCTGTTCTGCATATAGCCGACCCAGGACAAACAGGGCAAGCTATTAATGTCATCATACAGCCTCGGAAGAAAAAAGCATATACCATTCGCATGCAGCCTGCAGAAAATCCGATTTATGCAGGAGCTACTCAATCATTCACTCTACAATAAGCCATGAAAACAAACCGAATTTTCTATTCCGCAATCGTACTGGGTACAGGAGCATGCAGTCTTCCTCATACCCTTATGGCCCAACAGCCGCATATCATCCTGATAGTATCGGACCAACATCGAGGTGACGCCCTGAACTGCATGGGCAATCCCTCCGTCATCACCCCGAATCTGGATGCACTGGCGCAAGATGGCACCTTGTTTACTAACGGCTACTCCTCTGCTCCCAGCAGTACACCGGCCCGTTCCGGTCTGCTCACAGGCCTGTCTCCCTGGCATCATGGCATGCTGGGATATGGAAGAGTAGGCAGCCAGTACCGTTATGAAATGCCCCAGATGTTACGTGACTTGAATTATTTTACTTTCGGTATCGGGAAAATGCACTGGTTCCCGCAAAAAGCATTACATGGATTCCATGGTACACTCGTCGATGAAAGCGGCCGTGTAGAAACAAAAGACTTCATCAGCGATTACCGCCTGTGGTTTCAGATGCAGGCTCCGGGACTTAACCCAGACAGTACAGGCATCGGATGGAATGACCATGGCGCAGCAGAATATAAACTGCCCGAGGAACTTCATCCTACCGCATGGACCGGAGAGATGGCCTGTGAGATGATTCATAACCATAAGAAGGGCAACAGACAGCCTCTTTTCCTGAAGGTTTCTTTTGCCCGCCCGCATAGTCCGTATGATCCGCCCCAGCGTCTGTCTGATTTATACAAAGAACGTGACGTACCGGCTCCATTCATTGGAGAGTGGTGCAAAGAGAAAGACTATGCCCGTCTGACAAAAGTAGAAGATGCCCCCAAGGATGCTGCCTTCGGAAACTTTGGTGAAGAATATGCAAAGAACTCACGCCGTCACTATTACGCCAATGTGACTTTCATTGATGAAGAAATCGGGAAAGTAATCGAAGCCTTGAAAGAAGAAGGTATGTATGACAATGCACTCATCTGTTACATATCAGATCATGGCGACATGCTGGGCGACCATTTCCACTGGCGCAAGACTTATCCTTATGAAGGTTCCGTACACATCCCCTATATTGTAAAATGGCCTGCTGGATATCAGTTTGATAAAGGAGGAAAAATAGATGCACCGGTTGAGCTTCGCGATTTACTTCCCACTTTTCTGGAAGCTGCCGGTGGTACAGTTCCCCATGACATGGACGGACAATCTCTGTTCCGTCTGATGAAAGGGGAAACATGGCGTACATACATCGACCTGGAACATGCCACTTGCTATAGTCCGGATAATTACTGGTGTGCCCTGACTGACGGCAAAATAAAATATGTATGGCGTTTCCATACTGGAGAAGAAGAACTTTTTGACCTGATAAATGACCCTCATGAATTGAGAAATGTAGTACATGAAAAGAAATACCGTAAAAAATTACAGGAACTTCGCCAGGCAATGATCAGTCATTTATCTGAACGCGGAGAAGAGTTCGTGAAGGATGGAAAACTTCAAACACTGAAACGCACTGTACTATATAGTCCGTTATTCCCGGACAAAAATCCGGTGGATACGGGAATCTGATACAAAAAATAGCGAGGCTGCATATCTGTAAGCCTCGCTATTTTTTATCTATTTCTTATTTTCAAGCTTTCTTTTCCTTCACATCCCGGTGAGCCTCTACCACATTCACTGCATAATCGCCTAACTTCTCACATTCGGCGATAATGTCCATGTAGTGTACACCCATCTGATAATCGTATTTCTTTTCATTGACGTCAATCACATTCTGGTTCTTCAACTGGTTACGATAGTTGTTGATTTCCGTTTCGATATTGAACGACTTGTTGACATCCACCTGCTGATGCACATCTTTCACCAGGGCAATCATCTGTGTCAGGGCATCGTCTGTCAGCTGAAACATCTGTGTGATGTGCTCATATTGCGCACTCGTGAAATCCTCATTTCCGCGGCGCTTCCGGTTGATGGTACGAGCCAGATTATAGCAGCTGTCACCAATACTTTCTATCTCTGTGACTTCGCGAAGCATACCTCGGATCTGTACCTTACTTTCAGAACTCAATCTGCCTTCCGATACCAATGTCAGGTAGTTAGCAATCTCCACTTCCATGTTGTCGCTGATATTCTCATACTTCTCAATCCGGCTGAACAACTTGTTGAAATCATTTTCATTCTCCGTATGCAACAGGTCACGTACCATACGGAACATACGCTGTATACGCTCAGCAAACAGATTGATTTCTTTCCGTGCCTGAAGGATGGACAATTCGGCCGTAGAAAGCATACCGCCCGTAATGAACTGCAAACGGTATTCTTCTTCCTGTTCCTTCTGAGGAATAATCTTGCAGACCGTTTTCTCGATAAAATGTACAAACCATATCAGAAGCAGCACATTGCACACATTAAAGCAAGTATGGAAAGCTGACAGTTTGAAAGATACAGCCACTCCGTCTGCCTCGCTCACGTTCATAAAGTCGGAAATAATCCAGTCTACCATCGACAGGAAAGGTTTAAACAAAATCAGTACCCAAAGCACACCGAAGACATTAAACATGAGATGCGCCAAGGCTGCACGGCGTGCCTGCGTATTGGCAGTCAACGCTGCCAGATTAGCCGTAATCGTGGTTCCGATATTTTCCCCTAATACCAAAGCGGCTCCCAGTTCAAAACTAATCCATCCGTTAGCACACATAATCAGCGTAATGGCCATGGTAGCCGCCGAAGCCTGCACAATCATGGTCAGCAGCGTACCAATCAACACGAACAGCAGGACAGAGAAAAAGCCCATGTCCGTATAATTCTGGACAAAGGCCAGCATATCAGGATTATGACTCAAATCGGGTGCATTGCTTTTCAGCAGATTCAATCCCATGAATAGAAAAGCAAACCCGAAGATGAACTCACCGACAGATTTACGTGAACTTTTTTGAGAGAAAAGCAATGGAATACCAAATGCTAAAAGTGGCAGAGAAAATGCAGATATGTCTACCTTAAAACCGAGAGCCGAGATAATCCACGCCGTCACCGTAGTTCCGATGTTCGCTCCCATAATCACCCCGATAGATTGGGAAAGCGTCAGCAAGCCGGCGTTTACAAAGCTGACCACCATTACGGTTGTAGCAGAAGAGGACTGAATCAGAGCGGTAATCAACATACCTGTCAGCACCCCCGTCACACGGTTTGTGGTCATTGCGGTTAAAATACTACGAAGGCGGTCGCCCGCAAACTTCTGAAGTCCCTCACTCATGATTTTCATTCCATAAAGGAACAGCGCCAGTGATCCAAGAAGCGCTAAAAAATCATAAAAAGAATATTCCATTTGTAATTAGTTAAGTTGGAAAGAGGCTTTTAATTGTTTAATGAGTAAATTAACTGCCTATTCACAAGGTTAGTAACACATATTACATTTATGCTACAAATATATTGCAAAAATAATAATTCGACAAGAGAATTCCCGGAGGGAAGCTCACTTTTGGATATTTATAACGGTTTTAATCTGGCCATACCCTACGGTCCGGTCAGCGCCAAAGTCAACAATAAGGTAGAGAGTCTCGACTTCCGGGTGTACTACAATAAAGACATTGAATTTCTTGACATTACCAGTTCTTCCGGCATGCGCACTTATGTCCGTTCGCTCTTTTTCATCCTGGTCAAAGCGGTAGAAGAGCTCTATCCGCAAGGCAGTATTTCACTGGAACATCCCATCTCAAAGGGATATTTCTGTAAACTGCATATTGACCGTACCATCGGACTGGATGACGTGCAGCGCATCAAACAGAAAATGCAGGAAATCATCGCGGCCGATATTCCCTACACACGCACTGAAAGTCACACGGAAGAAGTAGTTCGTCTGTTCGAAAAACGGGGAATGATGGACAAGGCACGACTGTTGGACACTTACGGTCAGCTTTATTCTTACTACTATCAATTGGGCGACACGGTGGACTGTTATTATAGCAGCCTGGTACCAAGTACGGGATATATCCGCCTGTTCGACATTGTGAAATACTACGACGGACTGTTGCTGCGTATCCCCAGCCGTGAAAACCCGACTAAACTGGAAGAGGTGGTGAAGCAGGAAAAAATGCTGGAAGTATTTCAGGAATATCACCGCTGGAACCAGATTCTGGGCATCAGTACGGTGGGCGATTTAAATGTGGCCTGCAATCACGGACATGCTACCGACCTGATTAACGTATCGGAAGCCTTGCAGGAAAAGAAAATTGCCCAGATAGCCGATGAAATTACCCACCGCAACCAAGACGGGAAACGGGTAAAACTCGTGCTTATATCAGGTCCGTCCTCTTCCGGAAAAACCACTTTCAGCAAGCGACTGAGTATTCAGCTCATGACCAATGGTCTGAAGCCCTACCCCATTTCACTGGATGACTATTTCGTCAACCGGAACGATACCCCGCTGGACGAGAGCGGCAAACACGACTTCGAATCCTTGTATGCCGTAGACCTCCCCTTCTTCGAAGAACAGTTGACTACCTTGCTCAATGGAGGAGAGGTGGAACTGCCACGCTATAACTTTACCACCGGAAAAAGAGAAATGAGCGGTAAGAAACTCCGGATAGATGAACACATGATACTGATTATTGAAGGTATCCATGCACTGAATCCGGCTCTGACCCCGCACATTCCCAATGAGAACAAATACAAAGTGTATGTGTCGGCACTGACCACCATCCTGCTGGACAACCACAACTACATCCCGACAACCGACAATCGCCTGCTGCGACGCATCATCCGCGATTACAAGTACCGCAACTACTCGGCCGAGGAAACCATCGCACGCTGGCCAAGTGTACGCGCCGGAGAAGAAAAATGGATTTTCCCCTATCAGGAAAATGCCGATGCCATGTTCAACTCGGCCCTGCTGTTCGAACTGGCTGTATTAAAGGATTATGTGGAACCCGTTTTGCGCAAGGTGCCCAACCGTTGTCCGGAATACTCCGAAGCACACCGTCTGCTCCGCTTCCTGAACTATTTTGTTTCCGTACAAGACAAGGAATTGCCCCCTACTTCCCTGCTACGAGAGTTCTTAGGAGGCAGCAGTTTCCAATATTAAAAATTTTGCCTTTTTCTTTGAAGTTCATTTTAATTATTATTTTTGCACGCTGTTAACTCAAGACAACAATAAAAATGGTACAAGGTTCACGTCAGGTACAGACACAGGCACAACAACAAGTACAGACCCTGTCTCCCCAACAGATACTGGCTGTCAAGTTGCTGGAACTTCCGACTCTGGAGTTGGAAGAACGGATTCACGCTGAATTGCTGGATAATCCGGCACTCGAAGAAGGAAAAGAAACTTCCGACGCTTCCGATGCCCTCAACGATGAGTACAATACGACTGACCAAGACGGAGAACCTAATACCGATTCAGGTGAAGACATCGAACTGGGCGATTACCGCACGGAAGACGATATTCCGGATTACAAATTGCAGGAAAACAACCGCTCCAAAGAAGACCGGGCGGAAGACATTCCTTTTTCGGACAACGTATCTTTCTACGAAACGCTGAAAGAACAGCTCGACATGCAACACCTCACTCCCGAACAGAAGCAATTAGGTGAATACCTTATCGGCTCTCTCGATGACGACGGACTGCTGCGTAAATCCACAGAAACGATTCTTGATGAACTGGCTATTTACCAGGGAGTCTACACTTCCGCAGAAGAACTGGAGCATGTGCTCTCAGTGATTCAGGACTTTGACCCTGCCGGCATCGGTGCCAGAAGTCTGCAAGAGTGTCTGCTCATCCAGATTCGTCGGAAGGAAGATTCTCCGCTCAAGCAGATTGAGCTGGACATCATCGGAAAGTGCTGTGAGGACTTCACCCGCAAAAATAAAGACAAGATTATTCAGAAACTGAATATTACAGAAGAACAATATAATGCGGCTGCCGCCGAACTGACCAAGCTGAATCCGCGTCCGGGAAGTTCCATGGGAGAAGCCATCGGGAAAAACCTGCAACAGATTATCCCTGATTTTCTGGTAGAGACGGAAGACGACGGCACGATTAACCTCAGCCTCAACAACCGAAACGTACCGGAACTGCGGCTAAGCCGGGAATTTACCGAGCTGCTGGACGAACACACCCGCAACAAGCAGAACCAGAGCAAAGAATCAAAAGATGCCCTGATGTTCCTCAAGCAGAAGGTAGATGCGGCACAAGGATTCATCAACGCCGTGAAACAACGCCAGCAAACGCTGCTCAGCACCATGCAGGCCATCATCGACTTGCAACGCCCGTTCTTCGAAGAAGGGGACGAATCTCTGCTTCGTCCGATGATTCTGAAAGATGTGGCTGAACGTACAAAGCTGGACATCTCCACTATTTCCCGTGTGAGCAACAGCAAATATGTACAGACCAACTACGGCATTTATCCGTTGAAATTCTTCTTCAGCGATGGCTACACGACCGAAAACGGTGAAGAACTGTCCGTCCGTGAAATCAAGCGTATCCTGAAAGAATGCGTGGCCAGTGAAAACAAGGAAAAGCCTTACACTGACGATGAGCTGGCCGATATGCTGAAGGAAAAAGGATACCCCATTGCCCGCCGCACTGTGGCCAAGTACCGCCAGCAGTTGAATATCCCCGTAGCAAGATTAAGAAGATAACATATTGATATGGAAGAAACCAGTATCCCCGATGAACTGACTTATCATGAACCCGCTCCCCGCCATACTGGGGAACCCCGCGATGCCCTGTTTATGACTGCCCGCATCGTATCGCTCATCTTTACGCCGTTCATGGTACCGTTTGTGGCATTCTGCCTGCTTTTTTTCTTTACTTATCTGAACATCATGCCCCTGCAGTACAAACTGACGGTCTTAGGGCTGGTGTATTGTTTCACCATCCTGCTACCGATGCTGGGCATCTATCTGTTTCAGAAAATCAACGGCTGGACACTCCACGAACTGGGACACCGCGAAAAGCGTTTTATCCCTTACGGAATGACCATATTGAGCTACATGGCCTGCCTGCTGACGATGTATCGCATACACCTGCCACGCTATATGAGCGGCATCATCGTAGCCACCCTGATCTGCATGGTCATCTGCACAGTCATCAATACACGCTGGAAAATCAGCACCCACATGGCCAGTAGCGGCATGATGGTGGGCGGATTGCTGTCCTACAGCTTCATCTTCCAGTTCAATCCGGTGGAATGGCTCTGCTTCTTCATCCTGCTTGCCGGCATGTTAGGTTCAGCCCGTATCATCGTCAAGCAACATACTTTAAATGAAGTGACAGGCGGGTTTTTCGTCGGTTTATTTTGTGGTATCACGGGAATTTTGTTTATTTGAAAACTGATTATCTTAAACTTTAAATTTATTCAATATGGAATTCCCGACTAACATTAAGTACACCAACGAACACGAATGGATTCGTTTGGAAGGCGACACTGCCTATGTAGGTATCACAGACTATGCACAGCAACAGCTGGGCGACATCGTTTTCATCGACGTAACCACAGAAGGTGAAACGCTGGATAAAGGCGAAGTATTCGGTACCATCGAGGTAGTGAAAACAGTTTCAGACCTGTTCCTCCCCATCGGAGGCGAGATTCTGGAAGTCAACCCGCAACTGGAAGAACATCCGGAACTGGTAAACCAGGATCCTTACGGCGAAGGCTGGATTATCAAGCTGAAACCTACGGATGCCAGCGAACTGGACGATCTGCTGGACGCTGCAGGCTACAAAGAGATTATTAACGAATAACTAAAATAAAAACAACGAATGAAACCAATTGTAAGTATCATTATGGGCAGTACTTCTGACCTTCCGGTAATGGAAAAGGCCGCCAAGCTGCTCGATGAAATGCAAGTCCCGTTTGAAATGAATGCCCTGTCGGCTCACCGCACTCCTGCTGAAGTAGAGAAGTTTGCGAAAGAAGCTGCCGGACGTGGCATCAAGGTAATCATCGCGGCTGCCGGAATGGCCGCTGCACTGCCGGGGGTAATTGCAGCCCACACCACCCTTCCGGTTATCGGAGTGCCTGTAAAAGGTTCTGTACTCGACGGCGTAGACGCACTCTACTCTATCATCCAGATGCCTCCCGGAATACCTGTGGCTACAGTAGCCATCAACGGTGCCATGAATGCCGCTATCCTGGCCGTACAGATGCTGGCCCTGAGCGATGCAGAACTGGCTCAAAAGTTTGCAGCTTACAAGGAAGGTTTGAAAAACAAAATCGTAAAAGCCAACGAAGAGCTGAAAGAAGTCAAATACGCTTATAAGACAAACTAACTGAATGAATTACTTCAACTATTCTCGCCGACAGGCGAACGAGGTATATGTAGGCGCCACTCCTATGGGTGGCGCTTATCCTATCCGTATACAGAGTATGACGAATACCGTCACCATGGACACTGAAGCTTGTGTGGAACAGGCCAAGCGTATCATTGAGGCGGGAGGAGAATACGTACGTCTCACCACACAAGGAGTACGTGAAGCAGAGAACCTGCAGCATATCAATGCATCTCTGCGTGCCCAGGGATACCAGACTCCTTTAGTGGCCGATGTACATTTCAATCCGAAAGTAGCCGAGGTAGCGGCCTTGTACGCTGAAAAGGTACGTATCAACCCGGGCAACTATGTAGATGCTGCCCGTACCTTCAAGCAACTGGAGTATACGGATGAAGAGTATGCAAAAGAAATCCAGAAGATACGCGACCGTTTCATTCCCTTCCTGAACATCTGTAAGGAAAACCACACGGCCATCCGCATCGGAGTGAACCACGGTTCGCTGTCCGACCGCATCATGTCGCGCTACGGAGATACTCCGGAGGGCATGGTAGAATCGTGCATGGAGTTCCTACGCATCTGTGTGGAACAGAATTTCATGAACGTGGTCATCTCTATCAAGGCTTCCAATACGGTCATCATGGTACGCACCGTCCGCCTGCTGGTAGAACAGATGGAAAAAGAAAACATGGCCTTCCCGCTCCACTTAGGAGTGACAGAAGCCGGCGACGGAGAAGACGGCCGTATCAAATCAGCCTTGGGTATCGGTGCCTTGCTTTGCGACGGACTGGGTGACACCATCCGCGTATCGCTGAGTGAAGCGCCCGAAGCCGAAATTCCCGTAGCCCGCAAACTGGTAGATTATGTATTGAAACGCGAAGGACATCCCTATATTCCAGCTACCGAAGCTCCGGAATTCAACTACACGCACCCCAGCCGAAGAGAAACCGTAGCCGTAGGTAACATCGGAGGCGACCAGCTTCCGGTAGTCATCTCAGCCCGTCTGAACAACGACCTGGAAGTAAGCGAACAATTCAAGCCCGACTACCTGTACTGCGGCCAACACTTACCCGAAAACCGCAGAGCGGACATCGGTTACATTGTGGATGCCTGCGCATGGGACGGCAGCGAGCACACCTATCCGGCTTTCAACTACCAGCAGTTGATTGAGCTGCATCACCATCCGGCAAAAATGAAGTTCCTCTTTACTTCTTATTTAGGACTGAATGAAGAGGTAATGGCTTGCCTGCGTCTGCATCCGGAAGTGGTTATCGTGGCTCAAAGCAACCACTACAACCGCTTAGGCGAGTTCCGTGCATTGGCACACCAGCTGATGAATCAGGGACTGAAAAACCCGTTGGTATTCTTCCAGCTTTATCAGGAAACCGAAACAGAGGATTTGCAAATCAAGTCGGCTGCCGACATGGGTGCCTTGATTATCGACGGTCTGTGCGACGGTATCCTGCTCTATAACCACGGCAACCAAATCAGTAACCTGAAAGTGGACGAAACCGCCTTCGGTATCCTGCAGGCAGGACGTATCCGTACTTCCAAAACCGAATACATCTCTTGTCCGGGTTGCGGACGTACATTGTACGACCTGGAATCAACCATTGCCCGCATCAAGGCTGCTACGGCTCACCTCAAGGGACTGAAAATCGGTATCATGGGCTGTATCGTCAACGGCCCGGGTGAAATGGCCGATGCCGACTATGGCTATGTAGGTGCCGGAAGAGGTAAAATCAGTCTGTACAAGAAGAAGGAATGCATTGAAAAGAACATTCCGGAAGAACAGGCTGTAGAAAAACTGATTGAGCTGATTAAGGCAAACGGAGATTATAAAGACTGATTCTCCGGCTCAGATATAAAAACCGTCTGCATGAATCTTGATTTTTTTCAAGGTATGCAGACGGTTTTTATTTTATACAGAATAAGAGTAAAATATGCTATAAAGTCCTTATTCCAATCTTATTTTACACTAATAATAAAATATTACATTCATACACAAACCGAATATTATCTCCATTTTTTCTTTATTACTTTACCGAAACACAACAATGCAACTCCAGTAACAAGTTGCGCTGATGCTGTCGCAATTCCAACAGTTACAGAAATTGGATCTTTCCCCATTATTAAGGTAAGGCTCTTCTGCTATTTTTAAGTAGAAATTCACCTCCTTTTTCTAAAGCATTTTTCTCATTATCCATAATTCAACATATTAATTCTTTTCTTTTTTATAATCCTTCTTAGCTGCGTTAATAAAATTCTTTATTTCCGAACGATTATTATTCATAAAGTCATCAACTGATTCTTTTAATTTACTCCCATCAACAACTCCACCTTTTCGCAGTAGCGCAGTTAAAGCTTTAAGATAAACATAGCCAGAGGCTAAAGTCACAGCATATAATGCCCCACTCATAACAACAGCACCGCCAATGCTACCAATACCCGGAATAAATTTTAATGCACCTCCAACAGCAAGTACAGCAGCATAACTAGCTAAGTTTGTTGCTACCGCAGAGGCTATTGTTTTTAATACACTCTCACCTAATTTCATTCCGATTTTCCCATTTATCCTCAAATACATGGTCCATATATTTACAGCACCTGCAGCAACATCTGCTCCAGGGACAGGCACCCATGCTGAACCAACGGCAAGCTTGGCATGAAGCTTAACTACATCAGCTATCTCTTGTGGCAAAGAATCATCAGTCATTTTATCCAATGCCTGAACTAATTCATATGCAGCATGCAACAAATGATTCAATTCACTCATACAAAATTTATAAATCCAAATTTTTTAACGTTTCTATGTATGCCTTTCCAGATAAATAAAATTGAAGGTATACAACGAATCCTGTACCAAGCCACCCTAAAACAGGTAGAAAAGCAAATAGAATATTAACAACTACAGTTATTGCAAAATTGACAATAATCCCAACAATAACTGTACTTATCCGCAATTTTGTATTACATTTTTCACATAGTGCAGAATACATATGCCAGAGAATAATACAATATACTACTAAACCAAAACCAAATGTCGGTAAAGCCATAATTACAGCCCCACAAAATGCATGTTTCTTGACAATCTTGGCCATATCATCCTCAAACATTTTATTACCCCATTTATTTGCAATATATCCTTGTAACATAAATAATCATTTTTTATTCAACTTCCATTTTTTATATTTATCCAACTCCAAGGCGACTTCCCTTAATACAAAAGAATAACAGCAACATCATCTGTAAGACCAATTCCCAAAATAAAATCAGGAATAACATCTATAGGAGACACCAAATAAATCATTGTTGCCACCACGTATAAAAAAGCTTTTACATTATAATCTTTATACTCCCATTAACAATGTCACTGAGATAATCTATCAATAAGATAACTTTTTCTTTTATCTCTTTCAAAGCTTTTTTTGATAAATACTCCTTTATTTGAGGAATCAAATCTTTTATCTATTCTTGGATATGTATATATTCTTGTGCCTTTGACATCCACTTTTCCTTAAACTCTTCTAACAATTTTAATTTATCCATAAAATATTTATCCGAATAGTTTAAAAATTCCACCAGCTATTTTAGCAACAGTTTTTAATTTATCAACATCTGATAGGTTCTTCCATAATTTAGAGTATTCTCTTTCCCAATAATCATCATCCTTATTTATTAAGGACAAATAGCTGAATAACAATATAATTATAGGAACAGCAAATACTATAGGGATTATCACCATAAAGCCACCTATCAATAAACATATAAACGCTGAGACCGACCACATTATAAGTATATTCCTAACTTTAGAAATAGATTGATCTTTGAATTTATCTATTTCTTCTTTTGGATATTTCCTTACAGTCTCTGCTTTTACATCAAAAGCGGTATTTTCTTTTAATACCAAACTCATATTATTACAATTACGATTCTTTATCTCAATACTTTCATCTACAATATAAGTTTTTGCCATTTCTGTAAACATTTTAGCGAATAATTCACCATATATTTTAGCATCATTTTTCTTAAGAAACTTATAACTATCTACAACCAATTCACTTTCCCCCAAAAAACTACCATAAAAACATAAATTGTCCTCACGGTATTCCACATTCTTTATATCATTCCATTTTATTGCTATCTCATTTTCCTCGTATATAATGAATAACAATTCACAATCAGTAATAATCATTCCCTCATTAAGACATCTTTCCAATGATAAATCACGAATAAAAAGAATCTTCTCTTTATCAAACAAATTAAATTTTCTTTTCGTTTGAATCTCAATATCAAAAGGTATATCAGGATAAACAAATAAATTTGTACCATTAGATTGTAATAAATTTATGTATTCATTATTACTACTTAAATCTTCAAAGAGCTTTTTATATTTAACAAATACATCAAAAATTTCATTATGTATCATAACTATTCATTTTATATCTTCAAACAAATTCCTATTTCTCTCAAACAACTCATAATGAGCCCGGACATTATCCAACTTATACATTCATTTACACATACAGGAGTTGAATCCAAATCATAAATTTTTACTTCTTATATTAACAATATAAGTGTAAATGTGTAGCTATTACGAGTTGACAATTAAACGCACGAACTATACCTCTCGAATTAGCCAACTCCATCTGCCATTGAGCAGATAAGCTGTTCTCAGGTTCATCGAATAATATTATTGAATCATCTTTTACTGAGTCCAACAAAGTATCTGAAAGTCGTTTCTCCATTTGATTTTTCTTCATCTGCTTTCCTTAGTTTAAACTTAACATAACTAGAAACTGTTTTTCCTATACTTCTATCGTTCAATAACTGTTCTCTATTATTATCTATATCCAAATTCGCCCTCTTGTTTTAAGAATATACTTAAAGACATCATCACTAGTTATAAGAGAACTATTTTTACGGACATTTATGAATTGGAAGAATCATCATGTTCATAATCACAACACTCCACATATTTATCCCCCCAATGGACTTTTATTAAAGAGAGCTGTTCTTGAAAGATGTAGTTTGTCTGCTATAAGATTAAGTAATGTAGTTTTTCCTGAAGTGTTTCCACCATAAAAAATTCTATAAGACATAAATTTTTCCATAAAATGTATTCCATGGATACCAACTTTAAAACATGGAACATTATTAGGACTTGTATACAACATGTTTTCCGAAATTCCACTCATAAGATTTTCCATGATTTCACCAGAAATCTGGCATTTATTGAAATACCAATCCACTCAAGAGTCTTTAGGCGTAACAAACGTTCTCAAATAAACCATAATACTACATGCTCACTCTATTCTCTCCACATCCAAATAAACCATACTAAGTGCTCCTGCCTTCTTAATATCCACGCCATAGATGCGATTGAAAGCATCCACAACAAGTTGACCACCATTAGTGGAAACTGGATTACTAAAAGAATTAGATACAACTTCTACTGACATTCCTTTTTCCAGACGAATCCCATTGGAATTCTTAGACTGCTTTACTGTGATTCTGAAAAGTGGCATAAATACCTCCTTTATTATTAGAAAATGCCCGCTATCCCCAGAAAAGGCATTATGTTTTCATTAGTATAAAAAAGAAAGGCGTGAGGACTTGTCTGCTTTAATCATCAAAATCAGGCATCGCCAAACGCCGCATCGGAATGAATAAAGAAACAATCAACCCACGCCGTTTTTGTATGTAATCAATCATGTACCTATAAAAACTTACATGACATACATATACAAAAATCGTGAGCGTCATATTGTCTTAATCCTCCGATTAGAAACTGGCGATTTCGATTTCAGGATAAAGCAAAAAACGCTTTCTTATGTAGACACCGGCCATTTCTCCGGTCGGTGTATTGCAAAGATACATTTTTTGTTCAATATGACGCTCTTTTCAGTGACTATTATTTTCTGCTCGTAAAAGAGCGTTACACATTTCAAAAACGTTTCTTTATTACATTCCGAATTGTATTCTGATTTATTTCACTACATAGCTATATTCTTTATTTATGCCGGTAAGCCCCTGAATCCGGCACATTAATAAAAAAGGCGTGAGGACTTTCCTTCCACTCATCAAGAAACAGGCATCGCCAAACACCAACTCAGAGACAAGCGAAAACAAGAATCCCACGCCGTATTTCGGTATGCAACCGGATATAGCAATAGTGCTATACACAAGGTTTGCATAGGTAATACAGATGAGCGTCATGTTCCTTTCATCCGTCTGAGTATTTACAAAATTGGCGATTTCGTTTCTTAGGACAAAAGTTGAAAAAACGCGTTTTTACATCATAAGGGTATTTCTCCTCCCTTACTTTGCAAATATACATTTTTCCTTACTCACATGACGCCCCTTTGGGAATTTTATTTACCTTTACTCTGTCACCACAAAAATAAAAAACAGGAAGAAGTTACGGAAGCAGAATAAACCAGCGACTTCTTACAAACGATTTTTTGTAACAAAACAGCATTAAATTGATACATTTATGCTCGACAATAAACAAAACATACTAACGTTTTTAATAGAACACCGTTTGTTTGCCCCCTCAGTTTCGGCATTTGCCACATTATTAGGGTATGTCAACCGAACAAAAATATATCGCCTAATTAATAATAAAATCAGAAAAGTTGAAACCATTGGCCAAATATGGGATGATACTTGTAAGCTATTTGGAATATCTGAAGAACAGCTTATTGAGATAGCAGTTATCACAGAAAGAGCAAAATGGTTTTACGATTTAATTAACAAATATCAATTTGACAAACAAGATACTTTATGGCCAGAACAAATTCTTGCGACATTTGTCGACAAGAATTATACACTTCTTCCCACACACTTTGTAAATGAAGTTCTCCCATTACTGGAGGACTTAAAAAAAGAAAATCAAGAAGTGTTTTTCGGTATGCTCATGCTATTTTATATCAAAGCTAAAAAATTAAACCCTTATACCCCTTCATTCAAACAAGTATTGTCCAAGCTCATCTGGCATCTGAATGAATATTTTCATTCACTTCATCCTGAAAATAACGTAGCTTATACTGCCGTACAAGCACTCACAGAAAACACATTATTAGACAATACCTTACCTTGCCTTTGGAAATTAATTGAAAATCTGACCCTGATTCTTCAATATTACGCTGACCCACTATTTCTCAATTCAGCCCTTCATCTGGGAACAATCTTCCCTGAATGGGGTGAAATCAGCTATTGGCACGCCTCAGATACGGATTTCTGTAAAGGGCAGAAAGTATGGATGTTCATGAGCAGAAAATCAGACTCTATCTATCACGGTAGTTACATTGTACAAGAATTTGATATAGGTAAAGACAATGAGACTTTTATTCCCCGGAAACTGTTTACCATTCTTTTCTGGAATAAAGAAGACAATGAATACGACTCTATTGTGCAGATTTCAAATATTATCTCAAAAGAAAGTGATTCTTATCAATTCAGCTACGGACTCTACAAATATATCGAGTCAAGCCAAGAAATTCGAATTTCTTTTGATACTGAAAATGACAACATCTATCAACTTCCCCATCAACTGACAAGAATCAGAATAGGCTACCCTTATAATGAAAAACGAGAAAAAATCTGGTCGTATTTTATTGAAAAATTTGACAATAAAGATGCCAGAAGCATTTTCGCCCATAACTTATGCAATCTGTTGAATGTAGAATATCTGGATGATGAGTATGTTATACAGGATGTAAGCCTCACCCGAAAATACTATTCATTGTTCATTGAAAAGGATGACCAACAAATTGTTTACAGAATTAGTTTAGAGACCTATTCATTCTTGAAAAACCTATCAGTTTTTGAAGAGGTTGTGGTTTGCAAACACGATCAACAGTTATGCATCGAATGGCCTTGGCTTGGGTATATTATACCTGTATCGGAATTTGAATGTATAAAAACAGATATCCATACTACTTAAAATATACCTTTTCTCAGGATAATCTTTCTGGAAAAAACGGACTTATTTTACCTGCTTCAAAACACCAAACCATTTCAAATCAAACGCCTTTGCGTTTTCCCAAAAACGCAAGTACATTTTACTAAAAACGCAAGTATGTTTCACTTCAAATGCACTTGCGTTTGAAACAAAACGTACTTGCGTTTTCCGGGCCTTATCAAAAAGCCCTTCAGAAACCTCTCTGAGGCCTTATTTCTTCGTTTCTTCCTTCTCTTTCTTGACAGGTTCGTCTTTCTTTACCGGTGCCGAAAGAATCTCCCGGTAACGGACAGGATTCTGCAATACCTTAATGGCTTCTTCCAAATCAGTATCATCTTTCAACCGTTCCATCGCAGCACCACGCTGATAGAAATAGCGGGTCACGATTTCCTGTGAGATATATTCCTTAATCGGTTTGGCAAAATAGTCCAAGTCGCGGTCCAGGTTATGGTTGAGCTTCTTTTCCAGCGCCTTGAATTCCTCTGCTGCCTCGGTCATGTAGCCCTCAAACTCGGCTATCTCCTTCAGGCTTTTCAGCATCTTCTCACTCTGGCGGTCGTATGTGAAGTTACGCGACTTCACCAGTTTCTTGAAAGCCTCATAATCGGCATCGGTCAGTTTGAAGTCGTCTACCGAAGCCAATGTAGGATGATTCCAGCAATATTGGGTAGCGTAATCGAAAATCAGGTCGTCGTTCATCAGGTAGAACACGATGTTCGGAATCTTGTCTCCCTTCACTTCGATGTCCGGACGAATACCTCCTCCATCACGCACCTCACGTCCGGCAGCAGTGTGGAATACGGTAGTCAGACTATCCGGAATACGCCCCACACTGCCGTCCTCATTACGGTGTTTATAGTCGATAGCCTGCACACAACGGCCGCTGGGAATATAATATTTGGAAGTCGTCAGCTTCATGGTACCTCCGTATGGTAACGGACGGGTGGTCTGCACCAATCCCTTACCGAAAGTACGGTTACCGATAATGACCGCACGGTCAAGGTCCTGCAAAGAGCCCGCAAGGATTTCTGACGAAGAAGCCGTTCCGCCATTGACCAGAACAGCCAAAGGAATTTCCAAATCCAACGGTTCACGCAATGTCTTGTAGGTATTGCTGGCTTGCTTAATCTTACCCTTTGTCGTCACAAGTGTTTTTCCGCGAGGCAGAAAGAAGTTGGCTATCTCTATAGACTCATCCAGCAAGCCACCCCCATTGTTCCGCAAGTCAATCACCAACGAAGTCATCCCCCGCTTCTTCAAGTCCAGAAAAGCCTGCTTGAACTCCTTCGAAGGATTGCCTGAAAAGGTACTTAAGTTGATATAACCGACATGATTGTCCAAAGCAGTATAATAAGGTATAATCGGTAACTGGATAGAACGGCGTACAATATCAAAATCAAGCGGGTATCTGCTTAAGATATCACGCATTTTATCAAAACTTTCGACCAGTTCTTTTGTATTTTCATAGGATACGCAGAAGCAGAATATATCCGCATCC